>OLRF01000250.1_pt1 | contig 79106 bp, 73 predicted proteins | sample 1672061 | NCBI WGS metagenome assembly OLRF01 (sample SAMEA3136641, study PRJEB25190) | human gut metagenome | reverse complement strand
CGCCGAACGGGGCCATGGGTCAAAATCTCGTGTCCATTTTCTTGGGTACAGTTTAGTTCTCTTGGGGGTCTAAGGGGGCCATTCTCTCACGTGAGAGAATGGCCCCCTTATCCGTGCAGCGCCATCGGCGCTGCCTCTCCCTCCCGCGCCGTGCGCGGGAAACTCCCTCACCCGTTGGGCAAATCAAAAAAGTGCAACTTTTTTTGAAAAACCCACTTGACAAGTGGGCCCCGCGTGCTATAATGCAACCAACAAGTGAAGAGCTTCAAACCTATGACGGAGAGAAGTAGCCGATGCAGATAAGCACAAAGAGAGTCCCGGGTGGTGTGATCGGGGCGGCGGACGGTCGGTGAATGGACTTCAGAGGGCGGACCGAACGGCGGAAGTCAAGTAGGGACCGACGGGTATCCCACCCGTTATCCATCGGGGCGCGTATGATGGTGCGCGTAAGCGAGCGGGCGTTTTACAAAACGTCAATTTGGGTGGTATCGCAGAAGTTTGATGACTTTTGTCCCATGTGTATGGGATGAAGGTCTTTTTTCTTTATATTCCTCCTGTTCCGGCAAACCAGGACCTCATCTGCCACCCGAAATCAAATAAATTTGGAGGAAAACAAAAATGAAAAACAACATGGTGAAAAAGCTTCTGACCCTGGCCCTCGCCGGTGCGATGACCCTGTCTCTGGCCGCGTGCGGCAGCAAGAGCGACGACAGCAGCAACGACGCCCAGCAGGGCGGCGACGAAAGCGGCAAGACCTACAAGGTCGCCATCATCAAGCAGCTCGACCACGCCTCTCTCGACGAGATCGCGAACGCTGTGGCCGCCGAGCTCGACAAGATCGCAGCCGACAATAATGTGACCATCGAGTACGACATCACCTCTGGCCAGAACGATCAGACCATCTTAAAGCAGCTGTCCGATCAGGCGATCGCCGATCAGGTCGACGCCATCATCCCCATCGCGACGACCGCCGCGCAGATCTCTGCCCTCTCCGCTGAGGACACCAAGACCCCCGTTGTTTATGCCGCCGTCTCCGATCCCGAGGCCGCGAGCCTGACAGGCATCGACTATGTGACCGGCACGAGCGACGCGCTGAACACCAGCTTCATCATGGACATGATGTTCGCCCAGAACCCGGACGTCGCCAAGGTCGGCCTGCTCTACTCCCTCTCTGAGCCCAACTCCACCAAGCCCATCGCCGACGCGAAGGCCTATCTCGACGCCAAGGGCATCGAGTACGTTGAGCAGACCGCGAACACGAACGACGAAGTCGTCGCTGCCGCTTCCGCGCTGATCGCCGACGGTGTGGACGCCGTCTTCACCCCGACTGACAACGTCATCATGGCCGCCGAGCTCGCCATCTATGAGGACCTCGCCAAGGCCGGCATCCCCCACTACACCGGCGCTGACTCCTTCGTCCGCAACGGCGCTTACGCCACCTGCGGCGTGAACTACACCGACCTCGGCGCCAAGACCGCCGACCTCGCCTACTCCGCCATCACCGACGGCATGGACGCCATGGAGGACTACTACCTGATGGACGGCGGCATCATCACCGTCAACACCGACACCGCCGCCGCGATGAGCCTTGACTACTCCTGCTTCAACAGCATGGGCACCGTTGTCGAGGTCACGACCACCAAGGACTAAGAAACATCACTTCCCCGCAAATGAACTGCCTTTCCCCCGACCCTCCGTCGGGGGAAATTGGCCTGAAAGGAGAATTTTCCCATGCTCATCATCACGCAGACCGCCCTTGAGCTGGGCTTCCTCTACGCCCTGGTCGCGATGGCGCTGTTTTTAAGCTACCGCATCCTCGACATCGCCGATCTGACGACCGACGGCTGCTTCGTCCTCGGCGCGGCCGTGTCCGTCACCGTGACGGCCGCGGGACACCCTGTCCTCGCCATCTTCGCCGCGATGCTCGCGGGCGCGTGCGCGGGCTTTGTCACCGCGTTTTTGCAGACGAAGCTCGGCGTGCCGTCGATCCTCGCCGGCATCGTCACGAACACCGGCCTTTACACCGTGAACCTGATGGCCATGGGCTGGAAATCCAACCAGAGCCTGCTTGGCGGCAAGACCGTCTTCACGATGCTGCGCGAGACCGGCATCGGCGGCGAGTGGTACGAGCTGCTGCTCGCAGCGTTTGTCACGCTTCTGGCCGGTCTTCTGCTGGTGCTGTTTCTCGGCACGCGCATGGGTCTTTCCATCCGCGCCACGGGCGATAACCCCGACATGGTGCGCGCCTCGTCCCTGAATCCGTCGTTCACGATCACGGTCGGCCTGTGCCTTGCCAACATGCTCACGGCGCTCTCCGGCGCGATCGTCGGCCAGTATCAGAAGACTGTGGACATCAACTCCGGCACGGGCATCGTCGTCATCGGCCTCGCCTGCCTCATCATCGGCGAGACGCTGCTCGGGCGCAGAAGCGTCAAAAAGGGCGTCATCGCCGCGATTCTCGGCTCGATCGTTTACCGCTTCATCTACGCCATCGTATTCTACACGAAGATCGTGCCCGTCGAGTGCCTGAAGCTCCTGACGGCCATCATTGTGGCGCTGGCCATTGCCGCGCCGAGCATCCAGAAGTGGGCGACATTCCAGAAGCGCAAAATGGCCGCCAGAAATAAGGAGGGCGTGTAAGATGCTGGACATTCAAAATCTCTCCAAGACCTTCAACCCCGGCACGGTGAATGAAAAAAAGGCGCTTTCTTCCCTTTCCCTGCATTTGGACGAAGGCGATTTCGTCACCATCGTCGGCTCGAACGGAGCGGGCAAGTCGACGCTCTTCAACGCCATCGCGGGCAGCTTTTATGCCGACGAGGGCAGCATTTCGCTCGCGGGCAAGGACATCACCTTCATGCCCGAGCACGAGCGCTCCCGCCGCATCGGGCGTCTCTTTCAGGACCCCCTGCGCGGCACCGCGCCGAGCATGACGATCGAAGAAAACCTTGCGCTCGCGTACCTGCGCGCGGCGCACGGCAATCCGTTCAGCCGCATCAGCAAGAAGGACAAGGATTTCTTCGCCGAGCAGCTCAAGCAGCTCGACATGGGCCTTGAGGACCGCATGAAAAACCCCGTGGGCCTGCTCTCCGGCGGCCAGCGTCAGGCGCTCACGCTGCTGATGGCGACGATGGTGCCGCCGCAGCTCTTACTTCTTGACGAGCACACCGCGGCGCTCGACCCCGCAACGGCGGAAAAGGTGCTCGACCTCACCCGCCGCGTCGTGGCGGAAAGTCACATCACCTGCCTGATGGTCACGCACAACATGCATCAGGCACTTGAGCTCGGCAACCGCACACTGATGATGGCGGACGGGCACATCGTGCTCGACGTCGCGGGCAGTGAACGCGCGGGGATGGGAGTCGACGATCTCATCGCACGGTTCAAAGCAGGTGCCGGACATGAGTTTGATAATGATAGAATTCTTTTATCAGAATAAAATTGCAGCACGAAGTGTTGCCACCCTATTTCCCACACCGTGTGGGGGCGCGGGTAAAGGGGATACTCTCTTTCACAAAAGAGAGTATCTCCCTTTTGATCCCCCGAGAGAAAGGTTTTCCATTGCAGGCGAGCAGCTTGAAGAGTTGCGGCGCTTGCCGATTGCACTACCTGCGCGCGGCGCTGCCGCGTTTAGTTCTGCTATACGATTTGGTGTGCTTCCATTATCCGCTGCCGCTCTGCTGATCTTGTTTTGGTGCAGCCTAATCACCTGCCACCGACAACGCATGCTATTTCGATAGTGCGTACTGCGGCGAGCGCCAGCAATGCTAAACAATCCAAAGTAGGCGGAAATTGCTGAAGACTGCCGAATCGCAGGCAAAGCGGCAGCGGAGATAGAAGTAAGACAAATTGTTTAGATTCATCACTTGGCAGGCACTCCCATTCCAGAGGCATAAAAGTCATTCAAGCCAGAGACTGCCAATCAAAAGCCTTTCTCTTGGGGTTCCAAAGGGGATATTCTCTTTCGCGAAAGAGAATATCCCCTTTGATTCGTGCAGCGCCGACGGCGCTGCCTTCCCCTCCGCACCTGTGCGGAAACAACGCTCCCCAATGTGGAGCTTTTTTAACGCATGGGTCATTTTGTCCGCTTGAGGCAATACCAATTCCATGCTATACTTATCGTTAAGAAAACGACAAATTCAAAGGAGAACTGCATGGAGAGCATTTTTGAAAAACGTCTTACCGTCACGCCCGACTACTGTGACGCGTCGGGCGCGCTGTCGCCGTTGGCGGCGTTTACGATTTTTCAGGGCATCGCAGCGCAGCACGCGGAGGTGCTGGGCGTCGGCAGCAGCGCGATGGCGAAAAAGGGTAAATTCTGGCTCACGGTCCACACGCGCGTCGATCTCTTTGAGCGCGCGTACCTGATGGACGAACTCACGGTGCGCACGTGGGCGGAGGCGTGCAGCGAGCGCGACGTACGCACGTACCGCAGTTACACACTCTCGCGCGGTGAGGCGGTCATTGCCCGCGGCAAGACCGAGTGGGCCATCTTAGGACCGGAGCAGAAGATCATCCGCTTTGGCGACTCGGGCTTCCCGAAGGACTACCCCTTCCCCGCCGAGACGGCCATCCCCGAAAAATTGCAGCGCTTCCATGAAAAGTTTGAGGACGCCGACCTTTTCTCGCACTACGCCGTGCGGTCGACGGACATCGACCTCGGCCACCACATGAACAACGTGGCCTATGTGCGCCTGCTGCTCGACTGCTTTTCGGCAAAGGAGCTCGCGAGCGCTAATATTCAATCGGTCGAGCTACACTACTCAACGCCGTGCTTCGAGGGTGAGGCGCTGACGGTCTACAAGAAGTCACTCGATGACGGCACGTGCCGCATCGGCATCGTCAAGCCGGACGGCAAAACCGCCTCGCAGGCGTGCGTGACGTTCAAAAAGTAAGGACGCGGCGGCAGTGAAATACTTTTTACAGGGCCTTACGATGGGGCTTGCATACGTCGCGCCCATCGGGCTGCAAAATTTATTCGTCATCAACTCGGCGCTGACGCACACGCAAAAGCGCGCACTTTTGACGGCGCTCATCGTCATCCTTTTCGACGTGACGCTCGCGCTCGCGTGCTGCCTGTGGTTCACGGGGCTGACGCTGCTCATCTCGCTTTTCAGCGACAATTTCACGTCCAAAACGCTCGTTGTCATCAACAAGGTCTGCGGCGTGATCATCGTTTTCTACGGCTGCAAGCTGCTCTACAGCTTCCTGACGATGGTATTTTGATCTCAGTGCTCAAAAAAGCGGTTCCCGTTTGGGAACCGCTTTTTGTTGTTCTTTGCGCTGTTTAGTTGTTGCTGGGGTTCGTGGCGCGGAGGGTGACGTCGTGATAGCCGCCCTCGACGATGCTGGTGGCGGAGACGAGCGTGAGCTTCGCGTTCTTCTGCAGATCAGGGATCGTCGTCACGCCGCAGTTGCACATGGTCGACTTGACCTTGTAAAGGCTTCTTGCGACGTTATCCTGCAGGGAGCCCGCGTAGGTGACGTAGGAATCCACGCCCTCTTCAAACGCAAGGCCCGTCTTGCCGCCGAGGTCGTAACGCTGCCAGTTGCGCGCGCGGTTCGAGCCTTCGCCCCAGTATTCCTTGACGTACACGCCGTTGACAAGCAGCTTGTTCGTCGGCGATTCGTCGAAGCGAGCGAAGTAGCGGCCCAGCATCAGGAAGTCCGCACCCATGGCGAGCGCGAGCGTCATGTGATAGTCGTGCACGATGCCGCCGTCGGAGCAGATGGGGACATACACGCCGGTCTCGCGGAAGTATTCGTCGCGCGCGGCGCTCACCTCAATGAGCGCGGTGGCCTGGCCGCGGCCGATACCCTTCGTTTCGCGCGTGATGCAGATGGAGCCGCCGCCGATGCCGACTTTGACAAAGTCCGCGCCGCTCTCGGCGAGGAAGCGGAAGCCGTCGCGGTCGACGACGTTGCCCGCGCCGATTTTGATGGTATTGCCATAGTTTGCGCGCACGTAGTCGATGACCTTCTTCTGCCAGACGGAGTAGCCCTCCGATGAGTCGATACACAGCACATCTGCGCCGGCCTCCACAAGCGCGGGGATGCGCTCGGCGTAGTCGCGGGAGTTGATGCCCGCGCCGACGAGGTATCGCTTCTTGTCGTCCTGAAGCGCGAGGGGGTGCTCCTTGTGCTCGGCGTAGTCTTTGCGGAAGACGAAGTAGAGCAGGTGGTCGTTTTCATCCACGATGGGCAGCGCGTTGAGCTTGTGCTCCCAGATGATGTCGTTAGCCTCCTTGAGCGTGGTCGACGCAGGAGCGGTGACGAGCTTTTCGCGCGGAGTCATGAACTCGCGCACCTTCAAATCAGTGCTCATGCGGCTCACGCGGTAGTCGCGGCTCGTCACGATGCCGAGGAGCTTGCCGTTGGGCGTTGCGTCCTCGGTGATGGCGACGGTCGAGAAGCCGTTTTTCTCCTTGAGGGCCAGCACGTCGGCCAGCGTGTGCTCGCTTGTCAGGTTCGAGGCTGACGGCACAAAGCCCGCCTTATTGCTTTTCACGCGGCGCACCATCTCGGCCTCGCTCTCGATGGACTGGGAGCCGAAGATGAACGAAAGGCCGCCCTCTTTGGCCAGCGCGATGGCCAGCGTGTCGTTCGACACCGACTGCATGATGGCCGAGACCATCGGGATATTCAGGCTGATGGGGCACTCCTCCTGCCCCTTGCGGTAGCGCACGAGGGGCGTTTTGAGCGAGACGTTGTCAGGAATGCAGTCCTCGGACGTGTAACCGGGGACGAGCAGATATTCGCTGAACGTGTGAGACGGTTCGGGATAATAATAAGCCATTGGGTCTGCTCCTCTCTTCTTAAATTACTTGAAATAGCGCACGGCAGAGGTGAACAGCTCCATCTCATACTGTCCGGGAACGTTGCGGTAAAGCTCCTTGCCGATGCGCTCGGTGTGCCCCATCTTGCCGAATACACGGCCATCGGGCGAGGTGATACCCTCGATGGCACAGATCGAGCCGTTGGGGTTGAATGCTGCATCCATTGTAGCATACCCGTCAAGGTCTACGTACTGCGTGGCGATCTGGCCATTTTCGGCGAGCTTTTTGACAAGCTCTTCGGATGCGAGGAAGCGGCCCTCGCCGTGCGAAATGGGCACGGTGTAAATGTCGCCGACCTTCGTACCCGCAAGCCAGGGGGACTTGTTGGAGCACACGCGCGTGCGGACCAGACGGGACTGGTGGCGGCCGATGACGTTATAGGTCAGCGTCGGGAAATCAGCGTCGGTGTCCATGATCTTGCCATAGGGAACGAGGCCGAGCTTGATGAGCGCCTGGAAGCCGTTGCACACGCCGAGCATCAGACCGTCGCGCTTTTCGAGGAGGTCCGTGACCTGCTCCTTGACCGCGGCGTTGCGGAAGAACGCCGTGATGAGCTTGGCACTGCCGTCGGGCTCGTCGCCGCCGGAGAAGCCGCCGGGGATGACGATGATCTGGCTATCCTTGACGGCCTTGGCAAAGCGCTCGACGCTGTCAGCAACGTCGGCGCTCGTTAAGTTGCGGATGATGAACTGCTCGGCGTCCGCGCCCGCTTCGAGCAGGGCGCGCTGGGTGTCGTACTCGCAGTTTGTGCCGGGGAAGACAGGGATCAGCGCCTTCGGACGCGCGACCTTGACGGCGGGCGCGGCGCGCTTTTCCGTTTCATAGGTAAAGCACTCGACCGTGCCGGCATCCTGCGTCTTCGTCGGGTAGACCGATTCGAGCACGGAATCGTTCAGGGCAAGCAGCCCAGAGATGCTCGCCTCGTCATTGCCGATGGTGATCGTCTTCTCCGCCGTCGTGATGCCGATGCAGACGGCGTCGGGAATTTCCTCGGTGAGCTCGGCGACGATCGCGCCGGGCATGGGCCGGTACCAGTCGAGAGCGGTCGAGGCCGCGGCAAAGCCGACCTCGTTGCCGAGCGACATCTTCATCACCGCTTCGGCAAGGCCGTTTTCAACGGCCCATGCGCTTGCTGCCTTGCCCGCGCGGGCGAGCGCGGTGAAGCGCTCCCACGCGGCGGTCTTCTGCTCCGCCGTGCCGCCGCAGAAGAGATAAACGCCGTGACCGGCGGACTTGAAGTCAGTCGTCACAAGCTCGCCCGCGCACACCGGTGCAATGGCGAAGGAGATAAGCGTCGGCGGGACGTCGTGGTCTAAGAACGTGCCGGACATCGAGTCCTTACCGCCGATGGCGGCGGCGCCGAGCTCAAGCTGCGCGTCCAGCGCACCGAGGAGCGCGGCAAAAGGCTTGCCCCAGCGCGCGGGCTCATTGCGGAGCTTTTCAAAAAATTCCTGCAAGGTGAGATATGCCTTGTGATAATCGGCGCCCGCGGCGACGATCTTAGCAACCGAGGTGTAGACCGCGCTGTGCGCGCCCGTGTAAGGATCGGCGCTCAGTGCGTCGGGGTCGCAGCCCCATGCCATGACGCTGCCCTGCTCGGTCTTGCTGCCCGGCAGCACCGGCAGAAGCGCCGCCATTGCCTGCGAGGGGCTGCGCTGCGTCTTGCCGCCAAAGGGCATGAGCAGCGAGAACGAGCCGACGGTGGAGTCAAAGCGCTCGGTGAGACCGCGGCGGGACGCGCTCTTGAGGCTGCCCGCCATATCGCGCAGCGTGCACGGCGCGCAAGCGGACTCCGCCTGCTTCTTTCCCGCTTCCACGCGAATGCTTGCGTGCTTGACTGCGCCGTTCGTGTCGAGGAAGGCGCGCGAAAGGTCGGCGACCGTCTGGCCGCGCCAGTGCATGACCATGCGGGGGCTCTCAGTCACGACGGCCACGCGGTAGGCCTCCAGGTTTTCGGCCTGCGCGGCGGCGATGAACTTCGCCTCATCCTCCGGCGCGACGACGACGGCCATGCGCTCCTGCGATTCGGAGATCGCAAGCTCGGTACCGTCGAGGCCCTCATACTTCTTGCGCACGGCGTCGAGCTCGATCTCGAGGCCGTCGGCCAGCTCGCCGATGGCGACAGACACACCGCCCGCGCCGAAGTCGTTGCAGCGCTTGATGAGGCGGGTGACCTCGCCGTTTCGGAACAAGCGCTGGATCTTGCGCTCTTCGGGCGCGTTGCCCTTCTGGACCTCGCTCGCCATGGTGGTGAGGGACTTCATATCGTGGCTCTTCGACGAACCGGTCGCGCCGCCGATGCCGTCACGGCCCGTGCGGCCGCCGAGCAAGATAACGACGTCGCCCGGGGCGGGACGCTCGCGCACAACGTTCTTGGCGGGCGCCGCGGCGACGACCGCGCCGCACTCAAGGCGTTTGGCAATGTAGCCCTCGTGGTAGAGCTCGGCGACATGGCCCGTGGCAAGGCCGATCTGGTTGCCGTAGGACGAATATCCCGCCGCCGCGGTCTGCGCCAGCTTGCGCTGGGGGAGCTTTCCGGGAAGCGTCTCCGCGAGCGTCTTTCGCGGGTCGCCGCCGCCGGTGACGCGCATCGCCTGATGGACATAAGCACGGCCGGAGAGCGGGTCGCGGATGCAGCCGCCGATGCAGGTGGCCGCGCCGCCGAAGGGCTCGATCTCGGTGGGGTGGTTGTGGGTCTCGTTTTTGAACATCAGCAGCCAGTCCTGCTCCTCGCCGTTCACCTTGGCGGGAACGTGGATAGAGCAGGCGTTGATCTCCTCGCTCTCGTCGAGCTCGGGGAGAAGGCCGCGTTTCTTGAGCGTCTTGGTGCCGATGGTCGCGATGTCCATGAGCGTCTGGGGGCGCTTGGCGGCCTTCTCGATGCCGTAGACCTCCTCGCGCGCGGCGAGGTAGCGGTCATACGCATCCTTGACGGCGGGATCCTCGATGCTGACCTCGTCCAAATGCGTAGAGAACGTCGTGTGGCGGCAGTGATCGGACCAGTAGGTGTCGACGACGCGCACCTCGGTCACGGTGGGGTCGCGGTGCTCTTCGTCGCGGAAATAGGCCTGCAAGGTCTTGAGGTCATCTAAGTCCATCGCAAGGCCCATGGACGAAAGAAGCGCCGAGAGCGCCGATTCATCCATCCCGGTAAAGCCGTCGACCGATGCGACGGGCTTGGGCTCGGAGAGGTTCTCTTCGAGCGTCTCGGGCTTTGCAAGCGAGGCCTCGCGGCTCTCGACGGGGTTGATAACGTGGTGCTTGACGGCCTCGACGTCCTTTTCAGAGAGCGTGCCGTAGAGCGCGTAGACCTTCGCCGTGCGGATGCGCGGGCGCTCGCCCTGGCTGAGGAGCTGGATGCACTGCGCCGCGCTGTCCGCGCGCTGGTCGAACTGGCCAGGCAGCGGCTCGACAGCAAAGACGACGGCAGCGCCGCTCGCGTCGATCTCCCCGCTCGTCAGGTCGAGCTGCGGCTCGGAGAAAACGGTGTTTGTTGCATAGGCAAACAGAGTCTCGTCGATGCCCTCGACGTCGTAGCGGTTCCAGATGCGCACGCTTTCGAGACCCTTGAGGTCCAGAAACGAGCGGCAGTCGGAAAGAAGGCTCGCGCACTCGGGCGCAAGACCGGGCTTTTTTTCAACACAGACGCGATAGACCATTTACTCTCTCTCCTTTTGCGCGGCGAGGGCTCGGCGGCCAATGTCGCTGCGGCAGTATTTGTTGGCAAAATCGACCTCGGACGATAAACGGTAGGCCTCCTTCACGGCCTCCTCGAGCGTGGGGGCGACAGCGGTAACGCCGAGCACGCGGCCGCCCGCGGTCAGGAGCCTGTCTCCGTCTTTCTTCGCGCCCGCGACGTAGGTGTGCGCAGCGGCCTCTTCGCTCATCGTGATGGGGAAGCCGCTCTCGTACTTCTTGGGGTACCCGTTCGAGGCGAGGACGACACAGCAGGCGGAATCGGTCGAAAATTCGACGGGGACGTCCTTGAGCGTACCGTTCGTCGTGGCCTGCATGACCGTGAGCAGATCGGATTTGAGAAGCGGCAGCACGACCTGCGTTTCGGGATCGCCGAAGCGGCAGTTGTACTCCACGACCTTCGGGCCGCCCTTTGTGAGCATCAGGCCGAAGTACAGGCAGCCCTTGAAGGGGCGGCCCTCGGCCTTCATCGCGCGGATCGTGGGCAGGAAGATCGTCTGCATGCACTCGTCCGCGATCTTTTCCGTGTAGCAGGGATTTGGGGCGATCGTGCCCATGCCGCCGGTGTTCGGGCCCTTGTCGCCGTCCAGCGCGCACTTGTGGTCCATGGAAGACACCATGGGAACAACGGCTTCGCCGTCGGTAAAGCTCAGAACGGAGACCTCGGGCCCCTCCATGAACTCCTCGATAACGACGCGCGCGCCGCTCTGACCGAAGGCCTTGTCCTCGATCATGGAGCGGACGGCGGCTTTCGCCTCCTCCACCGTCTGCGCGACGACGACGCCCTTGCCGAGCGCCAGACCGTCGGCCTTGACGACGATGGGTGCGCCCTGAGAATCAATATAGGCGCAGGCGGCGTCCGCATCGGTGAAGAGCTCGTACTTCGCCGTGGGGATGCCGTACTTTTTCATCAGATCCTTGGAAAATGCCTTGCTCGCCTCGATGACGGCGGCCTTTTTGTCGGGGCCGAAGCACGGAACGCCCGCCTCGGTCAGCGCGTCCACCGCGCCGAGGGCCAGCGGATCGTCCGGCGCGACGACGGCGTAGTCGATCCGGTGCGCTTTCGCAAATTCGACCTGCGCGGGGATGTCCTTTGCGCCGATCTCCGGCACGCAGACCGCGTCGGCGGCGATGCCGCCGTTACCGGGCAGGCAGTAAATTTCCTCAACTGCGGGATTTTCTTTTAACTTCTTGATAATGGCGTGTTCGCGGCCTCCGCCGCCGATGACCATGAGTTTCATTCGTTTCGTTCCTCCTTTTAGTGATGGAACAATCTCTGTCCGGTAAAGGCCATGGTGATGCCGTATTTATTCGCGGTCTCGATGACGTTGTCGTCGCGGATCGAGCCGCCGGGTTCCGCGATGTAGGTGACGCCGCTCTTTCTCGCGCGCTCAACATTGTCGCCGAACGGGAAGAACGCGTCGGAGCCGACGGTCACGCCGCTCTGGCGGGCGACCCAATCCTTGCGCTCCTGCACCGTCAGCGGCTCGGGGCGCTCCTTGAAGACGCGCTGCCATGCACCGTCGGCCAAAACGTCGTCACACTCGTCGGAAATATAAACATCAATGGCGTTGTCGCGGTCAGGGCGGCGGATACCGTCCACAAACGGCAGCGCAAGCACCTTCGGGTGGCGGCGGAGATACCAGTTGTCCGCCTTGCTGCCGGCAAGGCGCGTACAGTGGATGCGGCTCTGCTGGCCGGCGCCGACGCCGATGGTCTGGCCGTCCTTGGCGTAGCAGACGGAGTTCGACTGCGTGTATTTGAGCGTAATGAGCGAAACGATCATGTCGCGCTTCGCGTCATCGGGAAGATTCTTATTTTCGGTGACGATGTTCGCAAGCAGCGACTCGTCGATCTTGCAGTTGTTGCGGCCCTGCTCGAACGTGACGCCGAAGACGTCCTTCTGCTCCTGCGGTGCGGGAATGTAGGCGGGATCCATCTGCACGATGTTGTACTTGCCGCCCTTTTTCGTCTTTAGGATGGCAAGCGCCTCCTCGCTGAACGAGGGGGCGATGATGCCGTCGGAGACCTCGCCTTTCAGATATTCCGCCGTCGCGGCGTCGCACTCGTCGGAGAGCGCCGCCCAGTCACCATAGGAGCAGAGGCGGTCCGCGCCGCGGGCGCGGATGTAGGCGCAGGCGATGGGCGAAAGGGCCTCGTCAGGCTCAACAAAGTAAATCTGCTTGTCCACCTCGTCGAGCGGCAGGCCGAGCGCCGCGCCCGCGGGAGAGACGTGCTTGAAGCTCGCCGCGGCGGGCAGGCCCGTGGCCTCCTTCAGCTCGCGCACGAGCTGGAAGGAGTTGAAGGCATCGAGCAGATTGATGTAGCCTGGCTTGCCGTTCAGCACGGTGAACGGCAGGTCGCCGCCGTCTTTCATAAAGACGCGCGCAGGCTTCTGGTTGGGGTTGCAGCCATATTTGAGTTCGAGCTCGTTCATATCGTTCTCCTCAATCGCCTAAATTCTTGTTGAACAGCTTGACTTCGCCGTTCACGTTCGCGTAAAGGGACACCTTGTTGTCCGCGTTGAGCGCGTCCCAGACCTCTTCGGGGCTGGGGACGCTCACCTCCATCGGCTCACCCGCAAATGTCGGCAGCGGCGTGCCGTCGCCCTGATAGGTGCTGATGAAGTAGGCCTTGTCCGCGTCACAGCCCTCGTAACAGAAGAACTCGCGCAGGCACCGGCCGTTGTTATGCTTGAGGATGGACATCTCGAACGAGCCGTCCTCATGCACGATGGCGGAAATACGCGGCGTCCAGTTCGGCTCGTCGGGCTCGTACTCGCGCGTCATCAGGCCGCGGCGGAAGTCGCCGTGCTCGCAGACCGTGTCGGTCTGGTCGCCGTTCGTCACAACGAGGTCGCTGCCCATCGTGCGGACGGGGTGATAGATGATGAGGCTCGGGTCGGCAAGCTTGGCGGGGTCAAATGCCTCGGTGCGGATGCCGTCGTCGGTCTTGACAAAGACGCGGTTGCGGCTGTTCTCGCTGCGGCCCATGATGAAATAATAGACGCGGTCCTTGCCGACTAAAATGCCGCGGCCGGGATAAGACGTATTTTTCAGAAAGTGCAGAAAGTCGACCATTTCAGTTCTCCTCTTCTGTGATGGCGCGGCAGACAAGCTCCGTCGCGCGCGGCAGGAGCTTCCATTCGGCCTGCTCCATCACGCGGCGCTGTAAGGTCTCGGGCGTGTCGCCCTCTTCGATCTCGACCGCTTTTTGCAGGATGATCTCGCCGCCGTCGGGGATTTCGTTGACAAAGTGCACCGTCGCACCCGTGACCTTCACGCCGCGCGCGAGCGCAGCCTCGTGCACCTTTAAGCCGTACATGCCCCTGCCGCAGAACGACGGGATCAGCGACGGATGGATATTCAGAATGCGGCGCGGCCACTTTTTCGTGAAGTTCTCGCTCAGGATGCTCAAAAAGCCCGCGAGGACGATGACGTCGATCTTGTACTGCTCGAGCAGAAGCTCGATCGCCGCCTCAAAGTCGTGCTGGATGAGGCTCGACGGCACGGTGTGTGCGGGGACGTTCGCCTTTTCCGCGCGTTCGAGCGCGTAGGCGCATGCCTGAGAGGAAATGACGAGCGCGATCTCGCCGTGTGGAATTTTGCCGTCTCTCTGCGCGTCGAGCAAGGCTTGTAAATTCGTGCCGCCGCCCGAGACGAACACCGCGATGCGCGCGCTTTTCAGCATAGTGCGACCTTCTCTTCCCCGCTCACGACCTCGCCGATCACGTAGGCGTCCTGGCCGTTTTCCTTGAGGGCAGCAAGCGCCTTGTCGGCGTCATCTTTGGCGACGATCATCGTCATGCCGACGCCCATGTTGTAGGTGTTGAACATGTCGTGCTCGGGGATGCTGCCCATGCGCTGGAGCATTGAGAAGATCGGCGGCGTGCGGAGAGCGGACTTGTCGATCTTCGCGCACAGGCCGTCGGGGATGCAGCGGGGAATATTTTCATAGAAGCCGCCGCCTGTGATGTGGCTGACGCCGTGGACGTCGGCCACGTCCATCGCGGCGAGAACGGGCTTCACGTAGATCTTCGTCGGGCGCAGCAGTTCTTCGCCCAGCGTGCAGCCGAGCTCGTCGACATATGCGCCGAGGTCCGCGTGCTCAACGTTGAAGACCTTGCGCACGAGGGAATAGCCGTTGGAGTGGATGCCGCTCGAGGTAAGCGCGATCACAACGTCGCCCGGACGCATGCGGTCGTGGTCGATGATCTTCGCGCGGTCGACAATGCCGACGGCGAAGCCCGCAAGGTCGTAGTCGTCGGCAGACATGGTGCCGGGGTGTTCGGCGGTCTCGCCGCCGATGAGCGCGCAGCCGGACTGCACGCAGCCCTCGGCCACGCCGGAAACGAGCGTCGCGACCTTCTCCGGCTCGTTCTTGCCGATGGCGATGTAGTCGAGGAAGAAGATGGGCTTTGCACCGCAGCAGATGATGTCGTTGACGCACATGGCAACGCAGTCGATGCCGACGGAGTCGTGCTTGTTCATCAGCTGCGCGATGCGCTGCTTCGTGCCCACGCCGTCCGTGCCCGAAACGAGCACGGGCTCGCTCATACCGGTGAGATCGGGTGCGAACAGGCCGCCAAAGCCGCCGATATCGGACACAACGCCCGGGATCATGGTGCGCTGGACGTGCTTTTTCATCAGCTTGACGCCCTCGTAGCCGGCCTCGATATTCACGCCGGCGTCACGGTAGCTCTCGGAAAAACTACGCATTCTTCTTTTTCTCCCCTTCACTGATTTTGCACTCAAAGCGGTCCTTGCCGCCGTCTTTCGGGATAGAGGTGGGATAGCCGCCGCCGAAGCAGGCCGTGCAGAAGCCGTTTTCGGTGTTGTCGGCGAGCTTGACGACGTCCTCAAGGCTTAAGTAGCCGAGCGAGTTGACGCCGATGATCTTCGCGATCTCATCGACCGTGTGGTGCGTGGCGATGAGGTTGTTCTTGTCGTCGATGTCCGTGCCGTAGTAGCACTCGGAGACAAACGGCGGCGCGCTGACGCGCATGTGGATCTCCTTCGCGCCCGCCTTCCACAATAGGTCGATCGTGCGGCGGCAGGTCGTACCACGGACGATGGAGTCATCGATCAGCACGACGCGCTTGCCCTCGACCACGGAGCGGATGGGGTTGAGCTTGATGTTGACCTCGTTTTCGCGCATCGTCTGCGTGGGCGAGATGAACGTGCGGCCGATGTACTTATTTTTGATAAAGCCGATGCCGTAGGGGATGCCGCTCTGGCGCGCGTAACCGAGGGCTGCATCAAGGCCGGAATCCGGCACGCCGATGACGACATCCGCCTGCACGGGATGCTCAAGCGCGAGGAACGCGCCTGCGCGCTGGCGTGCGACGTGGACGCTGCTGCCGTCGATGACGGAGTCAGGGCGGGCGAAGTAGATGAACTCGAAGACGCAAAGCTTCTTCGGCGCTTTGCCACAGTGGCTCGTGTCGGAGCGAACGCCGGCCGTGTCGACGACGACGATCTCACCAGGGCGGATGTCGCGCTCAAACTCGGCGCCGATGGCGTCGAGCGCGCAGGATTCAGACGCGAAGACAACAGAGCCGTCCTTCAGATGCCCCATGCAGAGGGGGCGGAAGCCGTGGGGGTCGCGCGCGGCAATGAGCTTCGTCGGCGAGGAGAGGACGAGGGAATACGCGCCCTCGATGCGGTCCATCGCAGCGGAGACAGCCTCTTCGATGGAGCCGCGGTTGAGTCTCTCCTGCACGATGATATAGGCGATGACCTCGCTGTCGGTCGTGGTCTGGAAGATGGAGCCGCGACTTTCAAGCTCCTGCCTCAGCTCGCGGGAGTTCGTCAGGTTGCCGTTGTGCGCGAGCGCCATACGGCCCTTGAAGTGGTTCACTAAAATGGGCTGGACGTTGCGCTTGTTGTCGCTGCCGGTCGTGCCGTAGCGCACATGGCCGACGGCGATGGTACCCTTGCCGAGCGATTTGAGCTGCTCGGGCGGGAAGACCTCGCTCACAAGGCCGGTGTCGCGCAGCGAGCGGAACAGGCCGTCGTCGTTGACGACGATACCCGCGCTCTCCTGTCCGCGGTGCTGGAGGGAGTAGAGCGCGTAGTAGGCATAGGACGCGACGTCCGCCTCCTGAGGCGTAAAGATGCCGAACACGCCGCATTCTTCGTGAATGTGGCGCGCCGGGATGATGTTGTGATTCTCTGTCATATTTGATCTTACTGTGCGTCGTGAGCCATCAGGCGCTTCATGACTTCGGCGTAGGCGTCTTCCACGCCGCCGAGGTCGCGGCGGAAGCGGTCCTTGTCGAGCTTTTCGTTCGTCTTGCTGTCCCACAGGCGGCAGGTGTCGGGGCTGATCTCGTCGGCGAGAACGATCTGGCCGTCGACGGTCTTGCCGAACTCGAGCTTAAAGTCGACGAGCGTGACGCCGCACTCGTTCCAGAAGGCCTTGAGCGTATCGTTGACGGCGAAGGCATACTTCTTGATGAGCTCGATCTCCTCCCAGGTCGCGAGCTTGAGGGCAACGGCGTGATAGGCGTTCATCAGGGGGTCATGCAGATCGTCGTTCTTGTAGGAGAACTCGATCGTGGGCTCGGAGAAGACGATACCCTCCTCCACGCCGTAGCGGGAGGCGAAGTGACCGGCGGAGATGTTGCGGATGATGACCTCCAGCGGGACGATGGAGACCTTCTTGACGAGCGTGTCGCGCTCGCTGAGCTCTTCAACAAAGTGGGTCGGGATGCCGGCCTTTTCCATCTTGGCCATCAGACGGTTGGTCATCTGGTTGTTGATGACGCCCTTGCCGACGATGGTACCCTTCTTTGCGCCGTCAAAGGCGGTGGCGTCGTCCTTGTAGGAAACGATGACGAGGTTGGGATCTTCGGTGGCGTAAACCTTCTTGGCCTTGCCTTCGTAGAGCTGTTCTTTCTTTTCCATGATGACTGTTCTCCTTTTATTTTATATTTTTGTTGATTGATATGGATGGATGGTTTCTCAGTTTTTGTAGCGCTCGCGAAGCTCTTCGTCCGCCTTCAAGACAGCGGCGGTGCCCTCGTCACGTGCGGCCTGGAGCTTGTGGGCAAGGCCCTCGTCGCTCACAGCCATGATCTGGACGGCAAGGATGGCGGCGTTTTTCGCCCCGTCGATAGCGACGGTGGCAACGGGGATGCCGCTCGGCATCTGGACGGTCGAGAGCAGCGCGTCCATGCCGTCGAGCTTCGCGCCGCTGCACGGCACGCCGATGACGGGAAGCGTCGTATTCGCGGCCATCGCGCCGGCCAAGTGCGCGGCCATGCCCGCGAGCGCGATGATACAAGAAAATCCGCTCTCCCGTGCCGACGCCGCAAATTCTCTTGCCTCGTTCGGGCACCGGTGGGCGGATAACACGCGGACCTCGGTCTCGATCCCATATTCCTTGAGCGTCTGGATCGCCTTCTCGGCGACGGGCAGGTCGCTCGTGCTGCCCATAATAACGGCTACCTTTCGCATAGTTCTGCCTCCTTAAAAGCAAAAATGGGCGCTCCACTGCCTCAATGTGCAGTTGAAGTGCCCAGACGGTCGGCTGCTGAATTTCAGCAAGAAACGCTCTCTGCTCCCCTGTGGTGACCCACGTTTCCGTCAGTTACAAAGAGCTCAACTTGACAAGCAATATGGTATCACAGAGGGTTCTTTTCGTCCATGCGGCAAAAGAGAGAAAGGCTTCGCCCTATTTATCAGTTTTTTGATAATAATCTACATATCTATAAGTTATGCTAATACTTATCAGTAAAAATCTGCCGTTTCGGCAGCGCAAATAAAAATCGGAAGGCCGCGCACTCCCCGTACGCGGCCTTCCATCGCATCGTGTTTTCAAAAAGGCAGGCATCCGCCGATGGCAAGACTCAGCAGGATGACCGCAAGCGCAACGAGCACAGGTGCTTTCCGCCTGAGCTTCCTCATCGCGCGCTTTTCGTCCACAGAGGAATCCTCACTTTGCAAGCTCCTTGCCCAGCGCGCGGCAGGCGTCCAGCGCGGCGTCATCAGGCGCTTCGCAGCAGGTCACGCTCTCGCACACAAGGCGGATGCCGGAATCATCGCAGTCCTTTTCCCAGCCGCGCATCCACTCGCCGTCGCCCCAGCCGTAGGAGCCGAACAGCGCGGCGCTCTTGCCGCCAAGGCTGCGCTTGACCTCGTCAAACATGGGCTGGAACTCCATCTCCTCGAGCACTTCGCTGCCCATGGCGGGGCAGCCGAAGGCGATCGCGTCGTAAGCGCTCAACTCGCTGGCCTTGACCTGGTCAGGGGTCAACATCGTAACCTGAGCGCCCGCGCTCTCCATGCCCTCAGCGACGGCCTTGGCCATGGCCTCGGTGTTGCCCGTGCCGCTCCAATAAACAACAGCAGTCTTTTTCATATCAGTATGTTCCTTTCATAAATCAGTATCTATCACACTGCCACGGCAAGCTGCTCGATGCCCGAGCCGGCCTCCCAGAGTGCGCAGTAGATCTCCGTGCATTTTTTGAAGCGGGCGAACAGCTCGCGCGCCTTCTTCTCGTCGCCGTAGACCTTCCACAGCCCCGCGCATTTGAAGTTGCAGGCGCGGTGGTCGATGAAGCCCTTGACGTCCTCCGGCGGATACGAGAGGAAAAGCCCGACCTCATGGGGGAATTCGCCGCCCTCGCGGAACCGGCGGATGAGGTTTGCGATGCAGCGTCCGCAGTGGCCGCTATTGTAGCCCGCGTGGTGCAGGATCTCGGCCGCCTGTTCGTTCTCCAAATCTCTACGCAGCTCAGAGGGGCGGTACAGGTACAAAAGGACCTGTCCTTTCAGAAAACGGATCGGCAGCAGACACAGGCCCTTTGGCACAAGCAGACGGTTCAGGCGGCGGATGTCCGCAAAGAGCGCTTCCTTATCTTCGCAAGGACAAGGGAAGAGGCTGCCCGTTTTGATACCTGCCAACGTCGGCGCCCCCTGCCGCACCAGGATCTCTTCAGACATGCCCGTTTCCCTCCCCTTTGGTTTCGGTGGTGGCTCCCCAGAAGTTAGATTTATTTAACTCTTAGGGAGCGGCGTCCTCGCTCTTGACGTGTCTTAGGATACCCGAAAAGAAGAGCCCCATCCGCTCCAAATTGATCGGATGAGGCTCCAAAATATTTTATTCTGCCTTTTCCGCCGTCGGCGCGCAGCTGTCGCTGTCCGCGCCCGCGCGGTACGCGCTCGGCGACACACCGATCACACTGCGGAAGGCCTTGGCAAACTTGCTGGCGTTGTCATAGCCGAACTGCCCCGCGATATCGAGCACCGTGCGGTCGCTCGTGCGCAGGAGCTGCGCGGCACTGTGCATCTTCTGCGCGCGCAAAAACGCTGCGGGTGTCATGCCGTACACACCGCGAAAGCTCGCGGCGAGCTGCGAGGACGACGCACCGAGTTCCTGTGCAAGCGCGGAGATCGTGACGTCGTCCTCCGTGCTTGCAAGCAGCGCGTCGCGCGCCGCGCGCGCAAGGCGCACCTGCGCGGCGGTATAGCCGTGCTTTTCATGCGCCACGTCGAGCGCACTCAAAAAGAGCAGAAGTTCAAGCACCTTAACCTTAAAGTAGCCGCGGCGGATGCCGGCGGGCACGGCGTAGAGCTCAGAGAAGATGTGCTCCACGCGCGCCGACGATCTTGAGACAAAGCACTCCGAGTCGGCGAAGAACTTCTCCGCCAGCACGCTGGGGCGGACGTCGACATCCTGCAAAATGCAGGACAAACAGTCAGGTGCGAGGGCGGGGTCGAGCGTGACGGTGATGCCGTGGTAGTGCCCCGTGGGGAACTCCACCTCCCCCTCGATAGCGGCGCGGCGCACGACGGAGAGGTCGCCGGGGGCTAAAAAGTAATGCTCGCCGCCGCAGCAGTATTCCGCACGCCCCTCGCGGCAGTGCTGGATCTCGATGAGTCCCGCCGCGCCCGGCTCTGCCAGACGGTACGACGGCGCATGCACATCGTGATAGGCAAGCTCAATGCCGGGGAAAACGGGATAGGCCGTGATGCACACCTCGCCGTCCGTCTCCCTGAGACGGTAGACGGTGCGTTCCTCGTTCTGCTGCAAAATTTCTGCGTGGGCGCTGCACGTTTTTGCCTGAGACTTTGGTTCGATCAAGGAAGCTTCCCTGTCCTTTCTTCTATACATAAAAATAGAAAACGCCGCAAAGCGCAGATCCCGCGCTTTGCGGCTTGTGGCTGCTGATCAAACGCATTCCTCCGCGAGATCTGCGTTTTCCTCCGTCGGCTTCCCCTCCAGCAGCTCGGGGTGCTTGAGATAGCGGCGCACGCTCGCCCAAAACAGCGCGTACTCGTGTCCCGTGCAGATGCGCTCATCCATCACGACGGAGAGCGGGATCATTTTTTTATTATACTCCCCGCTCCTGTAATTGGCAATAGGCTTGCCCATGCTGACGAACACCCCCGTCGTGCCGAACTCGTAGCAGTGGTGGAAGATGGAATTCGTGTTGATGGAGGCAAGGTTCGTGATAAAAAGACTCGTGTGGAACGGGCTCAGATCAATGATCTTACGCGGCAGCAGGCCGCAGCGGTCCATCAGCTTGACAAGGCCGAACAAAAACCCCGGCAGGATGGGGATGGCGAACAGGAAATTCGCGAATTTATCCGTATTGTTGTTGTGCGCGGCCACCTGATTCTGCGCGACCGCCTCCTCGATCTTGCGGTTGATGGAGAAGATATCGTCCCCGTCCTCAAAGAACACCTTGATCGACGTCTCATCCGCGCGGCCGTCGGCGCGCGTTTTCAGGATGACGAAGCTGACGCAGAAGTGATTGCGCTGGTAGATCTTGCTGTTCATGATGAAGCGGTTGATCTTCGGATTTTCCTGATACGCCTTGAAGTATGCCGCCAGAATGAGCGTCATATACGGGATGCGGACGCCTTCGCGGCGCTTTTCCTGAATGTAGCGGCGCAGGACCTCCATATCAGCGTATTCGGTGATGAAATTCTGCGCGTCGTAGCGCCGCGGCATGACATAGGGCAGTGCCGAAACGATGGTGGACACCTCTTTCACTCGGGTTCCGTCGGGACGCATGACAAGTTCCTCTTTTCTTTGAGTTAACCCCATCTTACCCGCTTTGCCCGCGCATTGCAATCATTTTCTTAGCGAATCCTTTATTAAGAATTGGTTAAGTCTCGTCCTCTCCCCAGTCGAGCGAGACATCGACAACGCGCAGAAGTCCGGAAAGCGTCGAGGGAACATAGGCTCTGGCGAACAGATCGTCCTGCGTGCAGAGCGTGCGCTCGGTCGTACCGTCCACACTCTGCATCGCCGTGACGAGAAGCGCCGCATGCTCGGGTGCGGCCAGCATCTCGGGAAGAGCGTCGGCGGCGTATGCCGCGCGCGACAGAACGTTCTTATCGCTGTCCATCCAGACAAATTCGACCGATTCTGCCGCCGTGTGCGCCGCGAATGAAACGCTCACCTTGATCGAGCGGCTCTTCGTTTTGCCGTTCGCGCGCCAGTCGCTCGACCGCTCGGTCGAGATCGTCCGCGTTTGGTTCAGGTTTGTGCTGGGTGTCCTGTAACATACGTTCGTGCCGTTGGCCTGCGTGCACTCGGCATAGTAGTCCCCCGCAGACGTGCGGTAGACATAACATTCGTACAGTTCCGCCTGTCCCAGCGCGTCGAGCGCGATCTCTCCGCCCGTCTCGTAGCTGCTGCCGTTGTCGTCGACCTTGATGTGCATTCCGCTGCCCACCACCTCGTCGGACACCGCCGCACCGACGGAATTGTTGAATTCAGAGCCCTCTTCGTAATCCGGATCGTCGGGTTCAAACGCTGTGATGGTCACAAACACCGGCACGCCGGGCACGCCGAAGTCGTAATCATCGCCGTTCTCCGTCGCATAGCGCCTGCCGTCGAAGGGTTCGAGGACGAAGAAGTATCCGACCCATTCGTCGTCCATGGTCTCCTGCGCCGCGGCTTCGATACGCTCGGGCTTGTAGAGCGCAAAGCTCACACCAAACACCACTGCGAGCGCCAGCGCAAAAGCGATCAGTCGTTTCATGCTGCTCCCTCCCCCCAGTTGACCTTGATGCTGATCGAGCAGAGCTTCCCGTCCTGATAGCGGAAGGTATCCAGCTTTGAGTAAGCATACGGCGCACTGTCATTGCTGCGGCTGCAAATGTCGTATTCCGCCGTCTCGCCGTCCCCGTCTTGTCCATAGCTCGTGCCGATGAGATACGCCGCGCCGGGCGCGGCTGTGATAGACTCGGGCAGCGCGTCGGGCGCGAACTCCTCGAGCTTCAAGAGATCGTCGTTTTCGTCCATGTGCGCGACGGTGAACTTCGTCGGCGTCGGACGGGCAGCAACGGTGATGGCGACTCTGACCTTCACGCGCTCGGACTTGCCGCCGATCGTCTCGGTCTTATCGCTCGTGAGCGTGTGGGTCATGCTGGCGCCGTCCGCGCCGGACATGCCCATGCTGTTGCCGCGCGTCAAATAAATGCGTCCATCCGACGTCTGATAGATGGGATAAAGTTTGAAAATCACTTGTCTGTCGCCGCAGGCGTAGACCTCGCCCGAGAGGTCGATGTCCGTCGTACGGACGCCGTTGTCATCGTCGATACCGGCCTTCCCCAGCGGCGCACCGAGTGCGCCGAAGATCGTGATATTCGGCGACTTGGCGTCCTCCTCACCGTAGCGCGCGTCCGGCTCCATCGTGCAGTAGATGCCGCCGCCGCGCTCACCGAGCGCGGACCAGTCGTCTGTCTCCATATAGAGCCGCCCGGCCTTCCAGACGAATTTGCCCGCGGCCGAGACCGCAAGATCACCGCCGATGTCGATGTCCTCTTCCGAGACGAAAGCGCCGATGAGCGTGCCCTCTTCCTCCTCGTCCGCAGCAGACTGCACCGCGCCGCCGTCGAGAAAGGCAATGAGAAAGTCCGCCGCGAGGATCGCAGCAAAAATCAGTATCGTTTTCGTTTTACTCTTCATGCTCTGCCTCCAATTCTCCGTCGCATTGCAGAATGTCGCCCACATTGCACTCGAGCGCGCAGCAGATGCGGTTGAGCGTCGCAAAGCGCACGCCCTTGGCCTTGCCGCTGCGCAGAATGGAAAGATTCGCCTCCGTGATGCCGACAATGGCGCAAAGCTCCTTGCTTGTCATGCCGCGCGCTTTCAGCACCTCGTCGAGATGTACCGTGATCGCCATGGCAGCACCCTCAGATAAAGAGGTCGTTGTCCGCCGCAAGGGCGACGTTCGAGGCGATGAGCCGCGCACCGAGAAGCGCGGCGAGCACGAAGCACAGCTCGAAGATCGGCAGACGGATCGAAATGCTGGTGCTCAGGAGCATCGGCGCACAGAACGCCTGCAAAACGTTGACCGCGAGCGCAAACAGCACGCTGAGCTTGAGCACCTTGACGCACCATTCGGCGAGCTTTGGCGCGTAGGCGGCGCTCTCCTGCGTAAATGCGCCGTCTTCCATCGTGTCGAGAAGGCCGATGGCGAAGTACGCCGTCGCCGCGGCGAGCAGCGTAGGAAGGCTTTCCGCGGCAAAGCGCAGGGCGAGGACAACATAGCTGAACACAAGGCTCTTCGATCCCGTTATGTCCGTTGCCACAGGCAGTACCGTATCGGTTGTAAAGGCGCTGTTGCCCGCCTTGAGCGCGTCGACGGCAGAAAACAGGCCCGCAAATTCGGCAAAGCAGACCTCGAAGACGAAGTACGCCGCCGCGAGGATAAGCAGCGCGCGGAATAGCTTCAAGAGCTCCTGCGTATCGCCGCCGGAAAACCGGCGCAGCAACCGCAGCACGACCCAGCCCGCGAGCAGCGCGAAAATGAGCCACTGCCAGGCAAGGCGCGGGAACAGCGCCTCCGCCGATGTGCTCCAATAGGCGGTCCAGCCGTGTGGAAAGAGCGCGCAGGCCGCGGCAAACGCGATGAGCACGAGCAGCGCGTCCTCGGGCTTCAGTTCCCGCCGCGCCCCGATGTGCACGAGCGCATAGAGCGGCAGCAGGATCACCGCGGCGTACAGCGTGAACGCCAGCGCGAAGCCGAAGCGGCCCGAGGCGGCCAGCGCACTCAAACCCTGCCCCACTGCGCTGCCGGGGAATCCGGCGACAGAAAAGGCGTCGCCCTCGAAAAGCCACAGGGCGAGCGCAAGCAGCGCGCAGATGAGCGCCTCCGCCAAAAGTAAGGTCTTGATCCGGTCACGTTTCATATCGCACCTCCAGAATTATTGTTTTGCGATAATTTCTATCGTCAGCGTAGCAGAAGAATTATCGTTTGTCAATAATTTCTTCATTTGCTTTTTGTTTTTCAAAGCGCGGCACAGTTGTTTTTAAATAAATGATAAGTTTGCTTTTTTCTATTGATTATCCCCGCACAATAGACTATACTGTAGCTGTCATATCATGCAATTTCTGTTGCTATTGCTCAAAAAAGACAATCAGGAGGACACCAACAATGAAGTACAATCGCACCTACAACTTCTCTGCCGGTCCCGCTATGATGCCGGAGCCCGTGCTGGAGGAAATCCGTGACGAGATGATGAACTACCGCGGCAGCGGCATGTGCGTCATGGAAATGAGCCACCGCTCCAAGGTTTTCCAGCAGATCATCGACGAAGCCGAGGCTGACCTGCGCGACCTGATGGGCATCCCCGACAACTACAAGGTCCTGTTCATTCAGGGCGGCGCTACGCTGCAGTTCGCGGCTGTGCCTTGGAATCTGATGAAGAACGGCAAGGCCGTCTACGTCGAGACCGGCGCATGGTCCAAGAAGGCCATTGCCGAGGCCAAGAAGTACGGCGAGGTCATCGTCGCCGCTTCCTCCAAGGACAAGAACTACAGCTACATTCCCGACTGCTCCGATCTCGACATTCCCGACGATGCCGACTATGTCTACATCTGCGAGAACGAGACCATCCACGGTGTGACCTGGCAGCAGCTCCCCAACACCAAGGGCCATGTTCTTGTCTCCGACCAGAGCTCCATGTTCCTCTCCCAGCCCTGCAACGTCAGCGATTACGGCATGATCTATGCGGGCGTGCAGAAGAACGTCGGCCCTGCCGGTATGGTCATCGCCATCATCCGCGAGGACCTCATCCGCGAGGATCTCGATCCCAAGATGCCCATCTACATGCGCTATGACACCCACGCCAAGAACGACTCCATGTACAACACCCCGAACTGCTGGGCGATTTACTGCTGCGGCAAGGTGTTCAAGTACCTCAAGAGCATCGGCGGTCTCGAGGAGATGCACAAGCGCAACGTCGAGAAGGCCAAGGTCATCTATGACTTCCTGGATTCCTCCAAGATGTTCCACGGCACGGTTGAGCCCGAGTTCCGTTCCCTCATGAACATCCCCTTCGTCACCGATTCTGCCGAGCTCGACGCCGAAGTCGTCGCCGCTACCAAGGCTGCCGGTTACGATAACCTCAAGGGCCACAAGAGCGTCGGCGGTCTGCGCGCCAGCGTTTACAACGCCATGCCCATTGAGGGCGCTCAGGCTCTCGTCGAATTCCTGAAGAAGTTTGAGGCCGAGCACACCAAGTAATTGCTTTTTAAAAGGGGGATCACATCCCCCTTTTAGATACTCCCTCACCGGTGAAGCGTTCACCGGTGCCGCCGCTTAAAGAGCGGCTGGGTCAACGATTAAAATATTTACAAGGAGAAAGTTAAAATGCGTATTCTTGTTACCGACGGTATGGATAAGGGCGCGATCGAGAAGGTTCGCGCGATGGGTCACGAGCTCGTTGAGCAGTTCTACGAGCCCGACGAGCTTGGTAAGGCCCTGCGCGACTTTGATGTCGCCATCATTCGCTCCAAGACCAAGCTGCGCGCCAAGCAGATCGACGAGGCCAAGGGCAGCCGCTTCAAGTGCGTCATCCGCGCCGGTGTCGGCCTCGACAACATCGACGTGCAGTACGCCAAGGACAACGGCATCGAGGTGAAGAACACCCCGAAGTCCCCCTCCGAGTCCGTTGCTGAGCTCGCTATGGCTCACATGTTCTCCTGCGCCCGTTACATCTCCATCGCCGGCCACTCCATGCGCGAGGGCAAGTGGGAGAAGAAGGCCTACGGCAAGGGCATCGAGCTGACCGGCAAGACGCTCGGTATCGTCGGCTTCGGCCGCATCGGCCAGAAGCTCGGCAAGATGGCCAAGGCCATCGGCATGAACGTCATCGCGTTCGATATCTTCCACATCCCCGGCATCGAGGAAGAGCTCGGCATCCCCTATGTTGAGATGGACGAGCTGCTCGCCAAGTCCGACTTCATCTCCGTCCACGCTCCCGCTGTCGACGGCGGCGCTCTCATCAACGCTGAGCGCATCGCCAAGATGAAGGACGGCGTCGTCATCATCAACACCTCCCGCGGCACCAACGTCGACGAGGCTGCGCTTCTTGACGCGCTCAACAGCGGCAAGGTCCGCGCCGCCGGTCTGGACGTCTATGCCGACGAGCCCGCGACCAACGTTGCGCTCTACTCCCACCCGATGGTCTCCTGCACGCCGCACATCGGCTCCGCGACCGTCGAGGCTCAGGGCCGCATCGGCGAAGAGTTGGTCGAGATCATCTCCAAGATGTAATTTATCGCTCACGCGAATGACAAGAAGAAAGAGCCGTCGAAAGGCGGCTCTTTCTTCTTGTCCTCGTGCTCGGCACGGCATATCTCCACGTTCTTTTTCATAGGATACACCAACAAAACTGTGCTGAGGTGTACGATATGGAGCGCAACCAGAACTATGTAGAGCTGTGGGGCGTCGCCGCAGGCGAGCCCGTCTTTTCGCACGAGAACCATACCCGCCGGTTCGACAAATTTCCCCTGCGGGTCGAGCGCCTGTCAGGCCAGAACGACGTGCCCGTCATCGTGGCGAGCGAGGCACTGCTGCGCGTCTGTCCTGTGGAGGAGGGACAGAGCCTTCGCATCGTCGGGCAGCTGCGCTCGTTTAACAACAAGAGCGGGCAGGGCAACCGGCTCGTCATCACCGTGTTCGCCCAGAGCATCGAGCCGGGCGACGGCTCGTACTTTAACCGCATCCTGCTCTCGGGCGCGCTGTGCAAAAAGCCCGTGCTGCGGCGCACGCCGCTCGGCCGCAGCATTTGCGACGTCATTCTGGCAGTCAACCGCCACTACGGGCGCGCGGACTACTTACCCTGCATCGCCTGGGGACAGACCGCCGTGCAGATCGCGGGCATGGACGTCGGCGAGCGATTGGCGCTTGAGGGCCGTGTGCAGAGCCGGACCTACACCAAGCTGCTCGAAAGCGGCAGTGAGGAACGCACGGCGTTCGAAGTGTCGATCATGCAGCTTTTGGACGAAGAAGAAACGGAGGAGACCGCCTTATTATAGGCGGTCTCCTCCGTTTTTTGCTTATAGCCCGCTCTCCTATTCAAATAATTTATCAGTGCATCCCTTTACAATTTTAAGGCGCAGTGTTAGAGTTTTTCGTGCTATATATTCTATTAGATTTTTTGAAATTTAAAAAACGAAACACGGAGAGAGAAATGGCAAGAATTTTTTTACTCAAGGGTGACATCGCCAACCCCGGCTATGTAGACATTCCCGACGAGGCGACCACCATCCGAGAGGTGATCTACGGGATCGGCGGCGGCATTCCGAATGGGAAAAAGTTTAAGGCGGTGCAGATCGGCGGCCCGAGCGGCGGCCTTCTCGTCGAGGAGCATCTCGATCTGCCCCTGCACTTTCAAAAGCTCAAGCCCTACGGCGTGCGCCGCGGCGACAGCGTCATCACGGTGCTCGACGAGGACCGCTGCATGGTCGATGTCGCGTGTCGCTTTATGCAGTACACGCAGACAGAGTTCTGCGGCAAGTGCGTTCCCTGCCGCGAGGGCACAAAGCGCATGAACGAGCTGCTCTGGGCCATGCGGGACTACCGCCTCAGCGAGTCGGACTTTCATATGCTCACCGACCTTGGCGAGATGATCTCAGTCACGGCGTTCTGCAATCTGGGCCGCAATTCCTACCACACGCTGGAGACGGCCATCAAATACTTTCCCGAGGAATTCAAGGATCACCTGCGCGGGGACTGCGCGCTCTGCGAGCTTGACCGCGAGCCGATCGAGCCGGGCGGACTTCCCTATAACCGCATCCGCCTCGAGATCGACCCGAGCATCTGCCGCGGATGCAGCAAGTGCTCGCGTTCCTGCCACGCCGAGGCCATCACGGGCGTCATCAAGTCGCCGTTCGTGATCGATCCGGAAAAATGCGTCAAATGCTATACCTGCATCGAGGCCTGCCCCTTTGATGCGATCCAGGAGGTGGAGATCGATGGCTAAGGGTATCATGTATGTCGACAACATCCGCGTGGAGTTCGACGACGAGCCCACGATCATGGATGTCTGCCGCAAGGCGGGCGTGGAAATGCCGAACTTCTGCTTCCACTCCGACCTTTCCGTTTACGGCGCGTGCCGCATGTGTATGGTCGAGGATCTGGACACCGGCAAGATCGACGCCGCCTGCACGACCAAGCCGAAAAACGGCATGCGCATCCGCACCAACACATCGCGCCTTCTCAAATACCGCCGCATGATACTGGAGCTGATGCTTGCCTCGCACTGCCGCGACTGCACCGCCTGCGAAAAAAACCGCTCCTGCCGTCTGCAGGAGATGGCCGTGCGCTTCGGCATCCATCACGTTCACTTCAAGGATACGCGCGAGCATGTACCGATGGACTTTTCAAGCCCTGCGGTCACATTCGACCTCAACAAATGCATCCTCTGCGGCGACTGCGTGCGCGTGTGCAAAGAGGTTCAGGGCATGAGCATCCTGCACTTTGCAGGCCGCGGCCCAGGGCTGCACATTGAGGCGGGCGACGACCAGCCCATCTCGACCACGCACTGCGTCAGCTGCGGCCAGTGCGCCGCCGTGTGCACGACCGGCGCCATCACCGTCAAAAACGACATCGGCGCGGCGTGGCGTGCCCTGCACGACCCGCAAAAGCGTGTCGTCATCCAGATCGCGCCCGCCGTGCGCGTCGCCATCGGTGAGGCCTATGGTCTGCCCGCGGGCGAAAATGTGCTCGACAAGCTCGTCACGGCACTCAAGATCATGGGTGCGGACGAAATTTACGATACGATCTTCGGCGCGGACCTCACGGTGCGCGAGGAATCGAAGGAATTCCTCCGCCGCCTGGAAACGGGCGAAAATCTCCCGCTGATGACATCCTGCTGCCCGTCCTGGGTGCGCTATGTGGAGCAGGAGCGCCCGCAGTTCATCAAGAACCTGTCCTCCGCACTCTCGCCTATGCAAATGTTCGCAACGGTCTTAAAGGACAAGTACCGCGAAAAGGACGCCGCCGACGGCCGCACGACCTTCCATATCGCCATCATGCCCTGCACAGCCAAGAAAATGGAGGCCGGACGCGAGGAATTCCGCCGCGACGGCGTACCGAACGTCGACCTCGTGCTGACCACGCAGGAGGTCATCAAGATGATCAAGGAATCCGGCATCCGCTTCCAGATGCTCGAAAAGGAGTCGCCCGACCTGCCGTTCGGCATGGGCAGCGGCGCGGCCGAGATCTTCGGCACCTCCGGCGGCGTGGCGGAGGCGGTGCTCCGCTGCTGCCTGCCCGACAAGAGCAAAAACGTCCTGCGCATGCTCGAGCACAGCGGTCTTCGCGGCACGGAGGCCATCCGCTTTGTGACCATCCCCGTTAACGGGCGCGACGTGCGCGTCGCCCTGGCCCACGGCCTTGCCAACGCGGCAAAGCTGCTCGATCAAATCGAAAACGGCGAGGTCGAGGTCGACCTGGTCGAGGTCATGTCCTGCCGCACCGGCTGCGTCGGCGGCGCGGGCCAGCCCTACGCGCTGATGAGCACCAAGCTCAAGCGCGCCCACGGCCTGTACGAGATCGACCGCAGCGCGATGTTCAAGCGCAGCGAGCGCAACCCCGTCCTCGACGCGATGTATGCCGCGGGTCTCAATGAGCGCGCGCACGAGCTGCTGCACCACGAGTACAAGGACTGATCCCCTTCATAAAAAGCCGGCCGTGTGTCCACGGCCGACTTTTTCGCCCGACTCATTATTTTTTATAATGCGTCTATTGACAAATTAAGATATTTCCACTAATATATTTTTGAAAATGTATTACAAATTTGAATCGGAGGACAGCCATGGAAGTCCGCAACCTGGTCACATTCTTAAAAGTCACGGAGCTCAAGAGCTTCTCCCGTGCGGCGGAAGCTCTGGATTATTCCCAGTCCGCCGTCACGGTGCAGATCCAGCAGCTCGAGCGCGAGCTGGGCGTGCAGCTCTTTGACCGCATCGGCAAAACGGTCTCCATCACGCAGTACGGCAAGGACTTTGTCTCCTACGCGCGCGACGTGGTGAGCGCCATCGCGCGTGCCAGCGCCTTTGCCTCGTCGGATTCCGAGCTGAGCGGCACCGTGCGCGTCGGCACGCTCAATTCGCTGCTCACCGCCTCGTTCTCTAACATCGTGCCGCTCTACCACGAGCGTTTTCCGCACGTGCAGATCAGCCTGCACGCGGGCAATATCGCCTCCATCACCGAAATGCTCGTCAAGAATGAGCTCGACATCATCTACACGCTCGATGAGCAGATCTTCGACACGCAGTTTGTCAAAGTCTTTGAAGCGCAGGAGGACGTCGTCATCGTAACGAACACGGAAAACCCGCTCTCTGCCCGCGATGATGTGCACCTTGCCGACCTTGTGTCGCACCCGTTCATCCTGATGAACCACGGCAACCCCTACCGCGACCAGTTCGACCGCGAGCTTGCCCGTCAGGATCTAAGTGTCGAGCCGTTTTTGGAGCTCGAGAGCGACACGCTCGCGCTCAAGCTCATCCGCGAGAATCCAGAGTATCTCTCCGTGCTGCCGCGCTACACGGCGAAGATGAGCATTCACAAGGGCAACCTTGCCATCATCCCTGTGGCCGACTGTCAGATGAGCCAGTGGCGGCAGGTACTTTATCACCGCAACAAGGTCATCACCCCGCAGATCCAAGGCATGCTCGACGTGATCTTAGAGGTCGCGAAAAAGCCGTTTTAAGCAGAATCTCACAAAAAAGCACAGGCGCGCTTTCGCGCGCCTGTGCTTTTTCACTTTACTGTGTCATTACGGCGCAAAATTTGCAAAAAAAGAGTGCAAAATGCAAATCGGCGCGGTATAATAATGAGCAAATTCCAGCGTCCGCGCGCATCGCGCGCCCGCTTTGATCGGAGGGATCACGATATGAGAATTGTCGTCAAGGTCGGCACATCCACGCTGGCACACCCCACGGGGCGGCTGAACATCCAGCGTATGGAAAAGCTGTGCAAGGTTTTAAGCGACCTTAAAAATATGGGACACGAGATCATCCTCGTCTCCTCTGGCGCCATCGCCATGGGCTTTGGCAAGCTCAACCTGAGCGAACGGCCGAAAGACGTGCCGACGAAGCAGGCCTCCGCCGCTGTCGGCCAGTGCGAGTTGATGTACATTTACGACAAGCTCTTCACCGAGTATAACCACACCGTGGCACAGCTGCTCATCACCGCACCGGATATCGAAGAGGGCGGCGTGCGCAAGCAGAACTTCCACAACACGCTCGCGCGGCTTTTAGAGCTCGGCGCGCTGCCGGTCATCAACGAGAACGACACCATCTCCACCGAGGAGTTCGGCATCGGCGACAACGATACGCTCTCTGCCATCGTGGCCGTGACGATCCAGGCGGACCTCCTCATTCTGCTTTCGGACATCGACGGGCTCTTCGACGGAGACCCGCGCAAGAACCCCGACGCGAAGCTCATCGACACGGTGGAAAAGATCGACGAGCACATCATTTCGCTCGGCGGCGGCAGCGGGTCGAGCCTCGGCACCGGCGGCATGGCGACCAAGCTCCGCGCCGCGCAGATGGCGACGGCAGCAGGCTGCGAAATGGTCATCGCCAACGGCCAGTCGCCCGAGGTACTCTACGATGTGGCCGCGGGCAAGCGCGTGGGCACAAGATTTTTGGCAAAGAGGGATGAAGCATGACAACGATCGAACTTCTGGAACGCACAAAAGCTGCCTGGGGCAGCATCCGCAGCGCAAGCGCCGAGGAGAAGGACCGGCTGCTGCTCGCGATGGCGGAGAGCCTTGAGGCCAACAGCGAAGATATCCTGCGCGAAAATGCCAAGGACATGGAGGCGGCGAAGGGCATGATCTCCGACGTGATGCTCGACCGTCTCGCCCTGACGGAGAGCCGCATCCACACGATGGCCGAGGGCATCCGCGCTGCCGCGGCGCTGCCCGACCACGTGGGCCGCGCGCTCGCGCAGTTCAAGCGCCCCAATGGTATGACCATCACCAAGCGGCAGGTGCCGCTCGGTCTGGTCGCCATCATCTACGAGAGCCGCCCGAACGTCACGTCGGACGCCGCGGCGCTGTGCATCAAGAGCGGCAACGTCTGCATGCTGCGCAGCGGCAAGGAGGCCTATCGCTCCTCTCACGCCATCGTCACGGCGCTCAAGGCGGGCGTTGAGTCCGTCGGCGGCGATTCCGACATTGTCAACATCGTTGAGGATACAACGCATGCGAGCGCGCAGGTATTGATGACGGCGGACGGCCTTGTCGACCTGTTGATCCCCCGCGGCGGCAAGGGGCTCATCCGCGCGTGCGTGGAAAATGCAAGCGTTCCCTGCATCGAGACCGGCACGGGCATCTGCCATGTGTACGTCGACAGGGACGCTGACCTCAACATGGCGGTAAAGATCATCGAAAACGCCAAGACGAGCCGCCCGTCCGTCTGCAACGCGGAGGAGGTCTGCCTTGTCCACCGCGACATTGCAAAGGAATTTCTCCCCAAGCTCAAGGCCGCGCTTGTCGACAAGCGTAGAGAAGCGGGCCTTGTCCCCGTCGAGCTGCGGCTCGACGAAGCCGCGGCGGAGATCATTCCCGGCACGGCGGCAACGGAGCTCGACTTCGACACGGAATTTCTCGATTACATTCTCGCCGTCGCGGTCGTAGATGATCTGGATGCGGCCATCGCGCATGTCCAGCATCACTCGACGCACCACAGCGATTGCATCGTGACCGAGAACCAAGCCGCGGCCGACCGCTTTGTCGACGAGGTCGACAGCGCGGCGGTGTACGTCAACGTCTCCACCCGTTTCACCGACGGCGGGGAGTTCGGCCTCGGCTGCGAGATGGGCATTTCGACGCAGAAGCTCCACGCGCGCGGCCCGATGGGGCTCGACGAGCTGAGCACCTATAAATACGTCATCACCGGCAGCGGCCAGATTCGATAACAGGAAAGGCGCACACTCCGATGTACCACAACGACAAAAAGTATGCATTGACAAACTGCGTGCTTCTCGACGGCTCTGAGCACATGGAGCCGCAGACGGGCAAGGCCGTCTGCATCGACGGCGAGAAAATCAATGAGATCGTCGACGCACAGCATATCCCCGCAGGCTATGAGGCAATCGACCTCGGCGGGAAGTACGTGCTGCCGGGTCTCATCAACATGCACGTGCACCTGCCCGCCTCGGGCAAGCCGAAAAAGAAGGCGAGCGACCCCAAAAAGCTCGTCAAGCTCATCACCTCCTGCGCGCTGACGAACAGGATCGGCGTCAGCATGTGCGAGGGCTACGCAAAAACCGAGCTGCTCTCCGGCGTCACGACCATCCGCACGGTCGGCGGCGTCGCCGATTACGACACGAAAATTCGCGACCTCGCCGCGGCGGGCAAAATTCTTGCCCCGCGCGTGCTGGCGTCGAACATGGCGGTCTCCGTCCCCGGCGGGCACATGGCGGGTTCGCTCGCCTATGAGGCGCACTCCGCCGAAGAGGCCGCGGCGCTCGTCGAAAAGATCGCCGCCGAAAAGCCCGACCTCATCAAGCTGATGATCACCGGCGGCGTGCTGGACGCCGAAGTCGTGGGCGAGCCGGGCGTGCTGCGCATGCAGCCCGAGCTTGTCAAGGCCGCGTGCGACAAGGCACATTCGCTCGGCATGATCGTCGCGGCGCACGTTGAAAGCCCTGAGGGCGTGATGGTCGCGCTGCAAAACGGCGTCGACTCCATCGAGCACGGCGCGCAGCCAAGCGATGAAATGATCACGCTCTTCAAGCAGCGCAAGGCGTTCCAAATTTCGACCATTTCCCCCGCCCTGCCCTACGCGCTCTTCGACCGCAGCATTTCGCACGCGACGTATGAGCAGCAGGAAAACGGCAAGATCGTCTTCGACGGCATTGTCGCGCTCGCAAAGGCGAACCTCGCCGCGGGCGTGCCGGTCGGTCTCGGCACAGACGTCGGCTGCCCGTACATCACGCATTACGACATGTGGCGCGAGCTGCACTATTTCGTCAAATACTGCGGCGTGACGCCTGCGTTCGCGCTGTACAGCGCGACGAAACTCAATGCCCGGCTCGCGGGCATCGGTGATCTGACCGGCAGCATTGAGGCGGACAAGCAGGCCGACCTGATCGTCTGCTCCGGCAACCCTCTTCAGAATTTGAGCGCGCTGCGTGAGCTCGACATGGTCGTCAAGGGCGGCTATCGCATCGACAAGCCGCAGATCAAGAAGATGGATGAGGTCGAGCGCGAGCTCGACAAGTTCCTGTAAGCGCTATGAAATTCTTGGTACTATCCGACTCGCACGGCAATGTCGACAACATGGTGCGCGCGGTGGAGCTCGTAAAGCCGCAGGGCATCATCCATCTTGGCGACGGCTGGCGCGATGTCGAGGAGCTGCGTGAACTTTTCCCCAGCCTGCCGCTCGAGCAGGTCCCCGGCAACTGCGACTTCGGGCGCTTTGAAGCGCTTGAGCGCGTGCTGATTCTGGACGATCACCGCGTGCTCATCGCGCACGGGCACACGTTAGGGGTGAAGACCGGACTTCTCCGCGCGCAGTACCGCGCGCTCGAGATGAACGCCGACATTCTGCTCTTCGGCCACACGCACGTGCCGCTCGTGGACGCGGCGTCGCGGCCGATGATGATGAATCCCGGTTCGATTGGCGATTCCCGCCGCCCGACCTACGGCGTACTCGAATTCAGGGACGGACAAATTTACCCGTCGGTCTTTCGGCTGGACGCATAACAAAAAAAGAGATGTACCTTGCGGTACATCTCTTTCCCTTTTCTCACCCGTTCCAAGCGCACACCTGCTCGCGCAGCCAATTACACCAAGCGTCCACGCCCTCGCCGGTTTTGGCGGAGAGGGGGAATATCTTGAGCTTCGGGTTGCGCATGTGCGCGTATTCGACGACCTTTTCCATGTCGAAGTCGAAATACGGCAGCACGTCGATCTTGTTGATGATGAGCGCGTCGCACACAGTGAAGATGAGTGGGTACTTGAGCGGCTTGTCGTGTCCCTCCGGCACGGAGAGGATCATCGCGTTTTTGACCGCGCCCGTGTCGAACTCCGCGGGGCAGACGAGGTTGCCGACGTTTTCGAGCACGACGAGGTCCAAGTCCTTCGTGCCGATCTCCTTGAGGCCCTGCTCCGTCATGCTTGCATCGAGGTGGCACATGCCGCCCGTGTGGAGTTGGATGGACTTGACGCCCGCGTCCGCGATAGTCTTCGCGTCCACGTCGGAGTCGATGTCTGCCTCCATCACGCCGATGTGCAGCTCATCCTTGAGCGCTTCAAGCGTGCGCAGCAGCGTCGTCGTCTTGCCGCTGCCCGGCGAGGACATCAGGTTCAGCAGAAACGTTCTGTCCTGCTTGAGCTGCGTGCGAAGGCGTGCGGCCTCGCGGTCGTTGTCGGCGAAGACGCTCTCTTTCACCTCGATGATCTTATAGGGTTCTGTCATATCGCCTCAATCTCCTTTAAGTTGATCTCGCGGCCCTGCTTGAGCCACGTTTTTTCGCTGCCGCAGTGCGGGCAGGTGCGGCCAAACTGCACGGTGGGATAGTCGCGCCCGCAGCCCTCGCAGTACGTAACGGCGGGGATGGTCTCGATCTTGAGCGCGGCCTCCGGTAAAAGCTCGGTCTTCTTGACTGCCCAGTTCCAGCAGCTTTCGAGTTCGTGCGGGATCGCACCGGACACCTCGCCGAGCTCGAGCGTCACGGACGCGACGTTCGTCAGGCCGTTTTCCTCTCCGATCTTTTCCACGCTCTTGATGACGTGGAAGACAATGCCCAGCTCGTGCATTACTTGCTCTTTCTCGCCGCACGCTTGATCTTGAACTCACGCTTGATCATGTACGGCAGGATGGCCTTCATCTTGTCCTCACAGGCGTACATCTTGCTGCACTCCGGTCTCTCGCGGTGCAGGTGGATGGCGTCGAACGCGCACTTCGTCGTGCAGACGCCGCAGCCGATGCACTTGTTCGGGTCGACGATGCTCGCGCCGCAGCTAAGGCAGCGCGCGGTCTCCTTTTTGATCTGCTCTTCGGTGAACGCGACGCGCTCGTCGCTAAACGTCCTGCGCAGCGCCTCGTTATAGCCGATGCGCTGGCGCGGCGTTGTGTCGTAATTGACGGGGATCAGAGCGTTCTCCTTGTCGAGCTCAATGAACTGGCGGCAGTTGCGGCCGACCGTCAGCGTCGCGTGCTGGACAAAACGGTGCAGCGAGATCGCGCCCTCCTTGCCCGCGGCGATGGCGTCGATGGCAAATTTCTGACCCGTATAAGCGTCGCCGCCGACGAAGATATCCTTTTCCGCCGTCTGATACGTGATGGGGTCTGCCTTGACCGTGCCGTTGGGGTTGAACTCAACGGCGGTGCCGGTGAGCAGCTCACGCCAGTCGACCTTCTGGCCGATGCAGTAGAGAACCGTCGTGCACTCGGCCTGCTCGCTCACACTGTCGTCAAACTCAGGTGCGAAGCGGCCATCGTCGTTCTTGACGCGCGTGCACTTGCGGAACCTGATGCCCGCGCACTTGCCGTCCTCCACCACGATCTCGGTCTGGCCCCAGCCGGCGTGGACAGTGATACCGTCGCGCTCGCACTCGCTGCGGTCTTCCTCGCCCATCGGCATATCGTCGTAAGCCTCTAAGCAGTAGAGGTCAACGCTCTCCGCGCCGCAGCGCACCGTCGTGCGCGCAACGTCCGCGCCGATGTTGCCGCCGCCGATGACGACGACCTTACCGGAAAGCGTCTTCTTTTCATGCAGGTTGACCTGCCGCATAAAGTCGATACCCGCCATGACGCCGTCCGCGTCGCCGCCGGGGATGTTCAGCTTGCCGCCGGACTGGAGGCCGACGGCCACGTAGAAGCTCTGATAGCCCTGCTCGCGCAGCTGCGCGATGGTCACGTCTTTTCCGACCTCCACGCCGCAGCGGAACTCGACACCGAGTTCACGCAGGATGTCGAGTTCTGCCTCCACCACGTCTTTTTCAAGGCGGAAGCTCGGAATGCCGTTCATCAGCATGCCGCCGGGACGCGCTTCCCTTTCAAACACCGTCGGGCGGTAGCCCTTTTCAGCGAGGTAGTATGCGCACGACAGGCCCGCGGGGCCGCCGCCGATGACGGCGATCTTCTCGGAAAATTCGCCGTCGACCTTCGGAATGGCCTTTTCGGGCACAAAGCGCGTTTCCGCGTTCAGGTCCTGCTGGGCGATGAAGCGCTTGACCTCGTCAATGGCGACGGCCTGATCGACCGTACCGCGCGTGCAGGCGTCCTCGCAGCGGCCGCAGGCGACACAGCTCTCGCTCTCGACGCTCGCAACATACGCGCTGCGCGACAGGTTCGGCGTGTTGAACAGCTGCGATGTGCGCAGCGCGTTGCAGACATTGACGTTGCAGTTGCAGATGCCGAAAATTTTCTGCTCACCGTCGATATTCGTGATCTGGTGGACAAAGCCGTTGTCCTCGGCCTTTTTGAAAATTTCGAGCGCTTCGTCCTTCGTGATGTATTCGCCGCGCTGTGTTTCGACGATGTAGTCGGCCATGTCGCCCACACCGATGCACCAGCTTTCGGCGTCGTCGCCGCAGCCCTCGCCGAGCTTGGCGCGGCTAGCGCGGCATGAGCACATGCTCTTGGCGTACTTGCCCTCGTACTTGCTGAGCCAGTAGGAGATGTGCTCTAAGTCAACGGACTCGTTCTCTGTCTCGATGGCCTTTTCCACAGGGATAACGTGCATGCCGATGCCTGCGCCTCCCGGCGGCACCATGGGCGTGATCTTTTCGAGCGGGAGCATCGTCATGCGCTCAAAGAACGCCGCGACCTCGGGATGCTCGTCGATCTGGCTTTTGCGCATGTTCAGAAATTCCGCGCTGCCGGGGACGAACAGCGGCAGCACCCAACGCTTTTCATGCTTGGGGTTCTTGCCGTCCAGGTTCTCCCAGTTGTACTCGATGATGCCTGTCCACGCCATCTCCGTGAGGAGCTTTTCGAGCGGCTCGCGCTCCATTTTGGTGAGCTTCATCAACTGCTCGATCGTCTTGGGCTTGCGCACGCCCATTTTGAGCGCAACGTCGACCATCTCGTCGGTCATCACGCCGGCAAGGCCCCAGTACTCGGGGTCGTCCGCCGTGGCCTTGAGGCCGATGCGGTTCGTGATCATACTGCCGAGCTTGAGGACGTTTTCGCGCGGGGCGTCCGTGCGGGGAATTTTGAAACCCAGTTTACTCTCGTCGAGAGGGAAATTCGTGGGCTTGCTGCCGTTGATATCGCTCATGTTCCTGCTCTCCCTTTTCGCGGCGTACCACGTGCTTGCCGCCGCGCAGCAAAAATATCGCGCGGCGATCATCACCTATCTTATCCAAGCTCTATTTTACAGAAAAATGTTGGATTTTTCCATTGACTGATTCCATAAACCGCAGTCATATCGCTCAATTCCCTGCATTTTTGCGCAGATCGGCAGAATTGCCCAAATTTACAGGTCAAGGAACCGCCGCGCAAGCGCGGGCACATTGGTGTTTTTGAGGCACACGACGTTCAGCTCGTGCACGCCCGTGAGCGGCGGGCAGGAAAAATGCCCGAACTGCGCATCATTCTTGACGACGGCCTCGTAGAGGAAGCTCACGCCGCAGCCCTCGCTCACCAGATGCCGGATGAGCTTGAAGCTGCTGATGCAGACATTCGCGCGAAACGCCTCGACCGTGTAGCCGCACTGCATGAGCTCTCGCTCTAAAATCTTTCGCGTACCGGAGCCAGGCTCGCGCAGGATGAGCCGCTCGGAAAAGAGCTCATCCATCGGCACCTCACAGCCCGAAAACGGGTGATCTTTCGCGCAGATGCCGATGTAGGGCTCGTTGCGCAGCAGAAAGCTCTCGTACCGGCTCTTGTCGAAAATGCCCTCGAGCACGACGAAGTCAAGCTCCCCGCCCTCGAGCTGGGCGAGCAGGTGTGCCGTATTGTCGACTGTAAAAAAGAGCTCGTTGTCCGGTTCTTTCAAAAAGCGGATGATCTGCGGCAGCAGGATATAGTCGCCGATGGACTTCGTCGCGCCGATGCGAAGGCTCGTCTTCTCCTGCCGTTTGAGCGCACGGCGCAGCTCCTCGTCCTGATAGCGCTGGCTGATGGCATAGATCTCAAGCGTTTCGCCCTGCGGCGTTTTTCTGAGCTTTCGGCTGTCGTAGGTAAAAAGGCGCACGCCGTACAGCGCTTCAAGCGCCTGGATCTGTTTCGTCACGGCGGGCTGCGTCAAATGCAGCTGCTCCGCCGCCTTGCGGTAGTTCATCGTGGCGCACACGGTCAAAAAGGTCTCAAGCCGCTGGTCCATGTTCTCTCTCCTTTGTCGATAACAAACAGGAATCGACATATTCTTATTTATAATTTTATTATATCATAAGTCGGTGATATAATACACCCGCAATACGCATTGGAGGAGAGAAAAAGCACATGAAACTTATCGAATCCGTAAAGAAAATGCTGCCCGGCTGCGCCATCGCGCTCGTCATCGCCGTGGTGGCCAAGTTTTTAGAGCAGCTGGAGGAATCCGTGGGGCTGCACCTGATCGGCGCGTCGGTCATCGCGATGTTCATCGGCATGATCGTGAACCGCTTTTACGCGCCGAATGACAAGACGAAGCCCGGCATCAAGTTCACCTCGAAAAAAATTCTGAAATTCGCCATCATCCTGCTCGGCGCCAGCCTGAACATCACGACCGTGCTGACGGTCGGTAAGTTCTCGCTCACCGTCATGCTCTTCACACTGGCGACGTGCTTCGGCCTCGGCTATGTGATCGGCAAGGCGCTGGGGCTTGACTGGAAGACGAGCAGCCTCATCAACGCGGGCACGGGCATCTGCGGCGGCAGCGCCATCGCCGCCATCGCGCCGGTCATCGAGGCAACGGACATGGACATCGCCTACGGCATGTCGGCAACGTTCCTCTTTGACACGATCATGGTCGTCGTGTTCCCGCTGCTCGGCCGCGCGATGAGCCTTTCCGACGCGGCGTTCGGCCTGTGGGCCGGCACGGCGGTCAACGACACCTCGAGCGTCGTCGCCACGGGCTACGCCTTCAGCGAGGCCGCAGGCGACTTTGCCACGATGGTCAAGCTGACGCGCACACTCGCCATCATCCCGACGGTGCTGGTCTTCGCCGCCATCAGCGTGCACCTCAAGAAAAAGGCCGCCGCGCAAAGCGGCGACCATGGCGTCAAGGTCAATATGAAGTCGGTGTTCCCGTGGTTCATCCTCGGTTTCCTTGCAATGTCCATTCTGTGCAGCGTCGGCGTCATTCCCGCGGGCCTCGCTACGACGCTCAAGAGTATCAGCAAGTTCCTGATGGTCGCGGCGCTCGCCGCCATCGGCCTCAATACGAACTTCGCGGCGCTGTGCAAGTCTGGCGCAAAGCCGATGCTTCACGGCTTCATCATTTCGCTGCTGGTCGTTCTTGTGGCGATTGCGGTCGAATATGTGCTCGGCATCGCGCCGAGCGGCACGCTCATTTAACCGTCCGCCGAAAGGATGAGATCGCAGCGGTTCCGCACATCGAGCGCGTCGAAATAGCGCTGCTCGAAAGGGATCCAGCGGTCGAAAAACTGCTTTGCATGCGCGGGCGCATTCCGTTTGAGGATGCGCTCGCGCTGTTTTTCTGCCGAAATCGGCAGAAAAACAGATAAATCGTAGTACGGCGCGAGGTCGGGGTGCATGGAATACGCGCCCTCGACGATGTTGAGCGTTCCCGCCTCAATCCTCTGCGGCGGGGCGATGGTAAACGTCGCGCAGTCGAAGCGGCGGTAGTCGACGGGTCTTCCCTCGCGCAGAGGGATCAGCACCTCTTCCAAAAAGCGCTCGCGGTCGACGTTGCCGCCGGGCTGCGTGAAGCGCGCCTCCGTGCGCTGCTCGGGCCGGAGGAAAAAGTCGTCCATGTGGAAGACAGGGCAGCCGTAAACATTTTGCAGCAGCTCGCCGAGCGTCGTCTTGCCGCTGGCGCTGCCGCCCTCGATGGCGACGAGCACGCGGCTTCTTTCCGCCGTCAGGCGGTCGATGCGCGCAAACAGCGGCAGCGCGCGGGCGAAGTCGCGCCGCAGGACGCGGTACGCGGGCGCGTAATTCTGCCGAAATATCTCGGAGTGGTGCAGCGGCGGAAAGCCGTCCTTGCGCCACCTCTCAACAGCTTCCGCCGTCTCCTGCGCAGAAAACGGCAGCTCGCCCGCGTCGGCCATTGTCTGCAAGGCGGTAAGCATCGCTTCGAGCTTTTCGCGCCCGCACTCCTCGTGCCGCGCAGAGAGGGCGAAGAGCCGCGCAAACGTCTCCGCGCTCAAGCCGTCCTGCAAAATGCCGAGGTGCACGCGGCAGTAGTCGCCGCCGAGCAGCTCGACGAGCTCGGAGATACGGTCACCGCTTCGCGCCGCTTCGGCGCGGATGTAGTCTGCGGCGGCGGACGGGTCGGCGATCAGATGCTCGCAGCCAAAGGCGCTCTGATAGAGCGCCTTGAAGACGTCCTGAAGCGCCAGCTCTGGATAGCGCGCGCAGTGGGCGCGCAGAAAGTCGCGAATATCGGTAAAATTCGTCATAGCGGCGGGGTTCCTTTACCAAAAAGTTTCGTTTATCATAGCGCTTTTTCGCCCCTTTCGCAAGGGGCAAGGGATTGACAGCCCTGCGCTTTTTTGATAAAATTCCCGCGTCGGCACAAGCCGGCAGCGTTGGCACAAGCTGACTTTTCTTCCGCGCGTTCCCTGAAAGCAAACGAGGTATCACCAAGGTATCAATCTCCCTGCAAGGGGAATATTGATGCCTTTTCTTTGTCTTTTCAAGGGTTTTCGCGCAGAAAACAAGACGCAAGAGAGGATGAGAACACCGTGACGATCCTTGTCATCGACGGCCAGGGCGGGAAGCTCGGCAAAACTTTGGTCGAGAACATCAAAAAGTCCTTCCCGCACCTCGAGATCATGGCGGTCGGTACGAACAGCGCCGCTTCCGACGTGATGCGCCGCGCGGGCGCTGACCGCGTGGCCACGGGCGAAAACCCCGTCATCGTGGCCTGCCGCAGCGCGCAGATCATCGTCGGCCCCATCGGCATCGCGATCGCCGATGCGCTGATGGGCGAGATCTCCCCCGCCATGGCAAACGCCGTCGCGTCAAGCAATGCCTACCGTGTGCTCATCCCGATGAATCTATGCAGCACGTATGTCGCGGGCGTGGACAAAAAGTCCTCCGCCATTCTGGACGACGCCATGGCGCACATCCGTTCGCTGCTCGAAGGAATGGAGAACAAACCATGAACAACACTGCCACTGCAACTGCCCGTACCGCTTCCCCGGTGAGAAAACTCACCTATTCTGCGCTCTTCCTCGCCTTGGCGATGGTCCTGCCGTTTTTGACCGGCCAGATCCCCGAGATCGGCTCCATGCTCTGTCCCATGCACATTCCCGCGCTGCTGTGCGGCTTCATGTGCGGCTGGCCGTGGGGACTCGCGGTCGGCTTTATCTCCCCGCTGCTGCGCTCGATGTCCGGCATGCCGCCGATCTGGATCGCTATTCCCATGGCGTTTGAAATGGCGACCTACGGCGCCATCGCCGGTCTTCTGTACCGCAAGCTGCCGAAAACAGGCTGGCGCATCTATGCCTCGCTCATCTCCGCGATGGTCGCGGGCCGCCTTGTGTGGGGCCTTGTGAAGTTCCTGCTCGCGGGCCTTCAGGGCACGGAGTTCAGCCTCGCCCTCTTCCTCTCCGGCGCGGTGACGACGGCCATCCCCGGCATCATCTTGCAGCTCATCCTCATTCCCATCCTCGTGGTGGTGATGGAGCGCACAAATATGGCGCTCGACGTGTGAGCACTTGATAAAAACAGAAAAGGACTTGGACGAAATCGTCCAAGTCCTTTTCTTTATTCCTCCGCTTTACTCAGCAGCTTCGGCGCGCTCGTGTCCATCAAAAACGCCCCGAGCGACGCGGTGATGACGATGCCGAGCACCGCGACTGACAGCACGATGCTGCCGCAGGGCAGCCCCGCCGCAAGCGGCACCGAGCCGATGGCCGCCTGCACCGTCGCCTTGGGAAGATAGGCAAACACGCAGTAAAGCCTCTCTTTCGCCGTGAGTGGCGTTCTGACAAGGCAAAGGCACACACCCACGGCGCGGAAAATGAGCGCCGAGAAGATCATGCCGACCGCCGCAAGGCCCACGCCCGCCATATAGCGGATATCGACCGCCGCTCCGACGAGGACGAACAAAATGACCTCCGCCGCCAGCCAGAGCTTGCCGAATTTTTCAGAGAGCCGCTTGGCAACGAACGGCGTGCACTTCATCTTAAGTAAGCACGCCATGCTGACGACCGCGAGCAGACCCGACACGGGCACGATGCCCTCGAGCCAGCCCTCCGCCGCGACGAGCAGCAGCGAGACCCCCAGCACGATGATGACCTTCATGCTGTTGCGGATGCAGTGCGCTCGGGCATAGGCAGTCTCGAAAAAGCGGCTGAGCAACCACCCGACAAGCGCACCCAGCGCAACGCCGAGCATGATCGACGCAGGGATGCTCAAAAAGTCCGCGGCGTTGGCGCTGCCGCCCTGCGCCGTGTGCAGAAACGTTGTAAACAGCACAATGACGAAGATATCGTCGCACGATGCGCCGGCCAGGATCATCTGCGGGATGCTCTTGTCCGTTCCGCGGCCGTTTTCCATCAGCTGCACCATGCGCGGCACAACGACCGCGGGCGACACCGCCGCGAGCACCGAGCCCATGACCGCCGCCTCCGCGCGCGTGATGCCAAGGAAGCACGGCGCGAGCAGCACATAGCCGATGATCTCGCACGTTGCGGGCAGGCACGACATCAGGATCGCCGGACGGCCGACCTTTTTGAGGTCGCCCAAATCGAGCGACAGTCCTGCCTTGAGCAGGATAATAACGAGCGCGAGCTTGCGCAGGTCGGCTGAGATCGACAAAATCGAGCCGTCCAGCACGTTGAGCACGCACGGCCCCAGCAGGATGCCCGTCGCCAGCATGCCGATGATGCGCGGCAGCTTCAGCTTCTGACACAGCGCGGCCAGCGCAAGGCCAACCAAAAAGACGAGTGCGAGTGAAGTTAACATAAATTTTCTCCTCCGGACACAAAAAAAGCTGATACCCCCTGTGACCGTTCAAAATCACAGAAGTCATCAGCTCAAAAAAGCGGTTTCGGCAGTGCCGTGGGAGAACCTCATTCCCGATTGCGCAGTATAGCAAAGCGCGGGCAAAAATGCAAGCCCTTTTTCAAAAATCAGCGCTCGAACGTCACCTGATAGGCCCTCAACACCTGCATGCAGGGGATGACGGCGGCATTTTCGACCGTGAAAGCCGCCTTTTCATAGTGCGTCGTCTCCTCTTCGGGGATGGCGGGCAGCGTTTTGCCAAGGCTGACACCGTGCGCGCCGCCTGCAAAGCGCCAGGCGAATTCACAGTCGCAGAATTCCTTGTTTGCTGTGATCTTCTCCGCGGGCACGAGCGTAAACGTACCGTCTTTCAAGTAATAGCAGCCTACGTTGTCCTTTTCCGCAGGGCAGCCGCCCTCGATGCCGACGCCGGTGAACGAGATCGTCAGCTCCGGCAGCGTGAAGGTCGTCTTTTTGCCGTCCTTCGTAAAGGGAACATCGTCCCAGCGGCCGATGTTGACCCAGCCGCGATTGTCGACTTTTTCCGCGGCAGTGTTGAACTCGAGAGCCCCCGTTTTGCCGTCGCGCACCTCCGCGTTGATGCGCAGCACCGGCCGCAGCGAGGCAAAGCCCTCCGGCAGCAGGGCGCGCAGACGGTCCTGCTCGGCGCCGTAGGCCATGACAAACTGTTCAACGGTCATTGCGTTTCCTCTGTTTCCTTTTGTGCGCGCTCCGCGTCTTGCCTCAGCAGCCGCAGATAGGCGTCGAGATAGAGCTTGTGCGTCACGCTTAAAAGTGCCGAGCGCAGCAGTTCCTTTTCATCCGACTCGTCCTGTCCGACGCTTGCAAGATGGTCGCTCGCGCCGAAGACATAGCGGATGAGATTTTCAAATTCCTCGCAGAAGTAGTGATAAGCGGTCGGCAGATCGTAGGTCTCGTGCTGAATGCCAATCAGCGCGCGGATGTCGTCCATCGCGACGACGCTCTTGATGCACGAGACAAAGATGAGGTACGCAATGCTCTCCGCGCCGTAGGCCTTTTTCTCTGGCCCGGGGATGATCTTCTGCTTAACATAATTGCTGACCATCGAGGCCGTGATGGGACTGAGCCCGCATCCCGTGATGGATTGATTGACATAACGCGTCACCTGTTCGAGATACAGCCCCACGTCGGGGATCTCCCCGAGCCGCGGGATATGAAAGCTTCGGACAGACTCCGCCAGACGGCTGCGCATATTTTCGTCCATAGCTGCTCCTCCGTTCAAACTGCGTTTTCATCATCTTAAACTTTGGTGAAAAAAATGTCAATAAGTTTTTCAAAAACCGATTGACAGTTATTGAAAATCGTTGTATTGTAGTCAAAGATAATTTCACCTGACAACAGGTTTTTGAATAACCGATTATTTTTTTGGAGGCTTCCCCATGATGAAACTGATCGCCGACTCCTCTGCCAACCTCACGATGCTGGAGGGCGTAACCTATCAGAGCGTGCCCATGACCATCCGCGCCGGCGAGCGCGACTTCGTGGACGATGAAACGCTCGACACGCACGAGCTGCTCGACTATCTCGCGGCCCACAACGGCAAATCCGGCACGGCCTGCCCCAGCCTCGACGGCTGGCTCAAGGCGTTCGAGGGCGCGGATGAGATTTTCGTCATTACCATCACAAGCAGCCTGTCCGGCACCTGTGCCTCGGCCATGGCCGCGCGCGACGTGTATCTCCAGTCGCATCCCGAGGTCAAAATTCACATCTTTGACACGCTGAGCACGGGACCGGAGATGCAGTTGCTCGCAGAGAAGCTCGCAGAGCTGCACGCCAAGGGCCTCCCCTTCGATGTGGTCTGCGAAAAGGCACAGGAATATCTTGCCACCACGCACCTCTTCTTCAGTCTTAAGTCCCTGCACAATCTGGCGCAAAACGGCCGCGTCAGCAAAATCGCCGCGGGCGCCATCGGCATTCTCGGCATTCACATCCTCGCCACCGCAAGTCTTGAGGGCACGATCCAGCCCGTTGAAAAATGCCGCGGCGAAAAAAAGACGTGCGCGGCGATGGTACAGAAGCTTCTGGAAGCTGACTACCACGGCGGCAAGGTGCGCATCCACCACGCCGAAAATCCAGAGGCGGCTGGGGCGCTCGCCGCTTCGCTGCGCGGGCACTTTCCTGAAGCAGACATTGAGATCCGTCCCTGCCGTGGTCTTTGCAGCTACTATGCCGAGCGCGGCGGCGTGATCGTCGGTTTTGAGACGATGTAAAACCGAACAGACAGCAAAAAGCAGACGGCCTGCGCGAGCCGTCTGCTTTTCTTTATCTCTGCCATTAGGCAGTTGGAGTGGTATCGGAGGTACTGTCGCCCGCTGAGGCGTTGCTGTCAGCGGGGCTTCCCTGCCCACTGGGCGGTGTGGGGCGCTCGCCGCTGGGCATTTCGGGCACTTCCCCGTCAGGAAGCTCTGACTTCTCGCCGTTTGGCATCTGACCATCAAAGCTCTCGGGCGGTTCACCGTCTGGCTTCTGTCCGCCGCCGGGGAAGCCGCCGCCCATGCCCATGCCGGTGGAAACCGTCCCGCTCTGCGCGGTCCCTTCGGTGGAGCTGTCGCCCGCCTTGAGGGTATACGCACTGTCCGCCACCACATCGGCAGACGAGAAGAGGATGAAGTTCGCACCGCATCTGGTTGTGCCGCTGTACACGGCATTTCCGTCGGCGTCTTCAATCGTGAAATCCGCGTCCGCGGCGATCAGGCTGCTCTGCGTACTGCCCGGCATGCCGCCAAAGCCCGTTGAGCCGTAAATGACGCAGGGCTGCGTGGCCTCCAGGTTCATGCCCATGCCGCTGCTGCCGCCCGCGGCGAGCACCGTGCCGCCTGAGACGGTGATGGTGCCGTCGGCATCCAGCGGCTCGTTGTCCGCCGTGTTGTCCGTCCACACGACCACTGTGCCGCCCGTGATGGTCAGGTCGCCGTTGGAGTCAAAGCCGTCTCCGCCGGAGGTATAAGCGTCGATCGCACCGCCGGAGATCGTCATCGTGAAGTCATAGTCCGTCAGGTCGGAATTTGCCGCATTCAGGCAGTCGTCCGAGGCGTTGATCGTAATATCACCGGAGCAAACGTTCAGCTCCGCGCCCTCAAGGCCCTCGCAGCAATTCGTGATGTCGATCGTGGGGCCGTCCGTGCCGTCCGCACCGATGTTCAGCACCAAGTCGCAGTGAATGGCGTCATCCGCGGCGTCGATGGTCAGCGTGCCGCTCTCGACGTTCAAAAGCTGCTCGGCGTTGATGGCGTCGTTGACGGGTGCATCGATATTCAGCGTCAAATCGCGGATGGTCAGCGACGCTTCGCCGTCCTCGTCCGTCGTCGCGCCGGATTTGATGCCGTTTTTGCCGTTGGCCGTGATGGTCAACTCTCCATCGCCGCAGAGGGTGACAAGCGAGCCATCCTTACACTTAATGACGGCGTTTTCGGCATTTTCGTTTTCGGGGTAGTTGTCGTCATTGTTCTGCTCGGTATCGCTCAGGGAATTTTCCGTACCGTTGGAAACAAGGATGGTCACCTCGCTCGACTTGCCGCAGGTGATGGCGGCGGTGTTCTCACTCGTAAGTGTCAGGCCGTCCAGCACCAGCGTCACGCCGGTCGTACCCTTTTTCACCTTGATGGAGCCGTCCGCGCAGCTGCCGGAGACGGTGTAGGTACCACTCGACGTGATCGTGAGCGCTGTGCCGTCGATCTCGTAGCCCGTGTCCGTCTCGCCCGCAGCGGTCACGCCGCTGCCGGTAAAGGTAAAGGTCACATTGCTTGCCGTGTCCGCCGTACTATTATTTATCGTACCGGCGCAGGCCGTGAGCGACAGCGCCAGCGCCGACGCGCACAGGAAAGGCAGTAGTTTTTTCATCATAATATCTCCTCAATCAATGATCTCGCATGGCCCCCCGGGGCGGGCGCGAGCTTTTTTCACTCTCTGCACCCGCTCCTTTGAGCCTGACGACAGCATACCCGCTTTGCCTAAAGGTTACCTAAAGAAAATAAAGATTTTACCTTTAGGTTTCTTTTAGGTTGCGCATTCATACTTGAGCGCACAAAGGAGGTTCGACACCATGGCGATTCAATGCTGTTTTGAACGATATGAAAAGAAATACTGCCTGACCCTCTCCCAGCAGCGTTTTTTATTGGAGCGGATGACACCCTACATGAAAAAGGACGCGTACGGCGAGTACACCATCTGCAACATTTATTATGATACCGACGACTACCGCCTAATTCGCGCGTCGCTCGAAAAGCCCGTCTATAAGGAAAAGCTGCGCGTGCGCAGCTACGGCGTGCCGCAGGAGGACGGCAAGGTCTTCGTCGAGCTCAAGAAGAAGTTCGACGGCGTCGTCTATAAGCGCCGCATCACAACGGGCATCCAGAACGTGGAGCCGTTTTTCTCCGGCGAGCTGCCGAGTGAAAACTTCGGCCAGATCGGACGCGAGATCGGCTATTTTCAGTCGTTTTATCACACCGCGCCCAAGGTCTTCATCGGCTACGACCGGCTCGCCTTTGCGGGCATCGACGATCCGCAGCTCCGCATCACGTTCGACACGAACTTACGGTGGCGCGACACGGATGTCGACCTCCGCCTCGGCAACCACGGTGCACCCATCGCGCTGCCCTGCGGCGATGTGCTGATGGAGGTCAAGATTCCCGGCGCGTGCCCGCTGTGGCTCTGCCATCTACTCTCCGACGTCGGGGCGTTCTCCGCGTCGTTTTCCAAATACGGTGCCTGCTACCGTGACGAGTTGTCCGCAGGCGTCCACACGACCAATTTAAAGGAGGATACCTTCTGTGCTTAACTCGATCTTAGGAAGCGAATTGACGCTCGTCTCGTTTCTCATCTGTACGGCGGTGTCGCTGCTGCTCGGCGTCGGCACGGCGCTCGTTTCCATGTACCGTTCGCGTACGACGCAGAGCTTCGCTGTCACGCTCGCGATTTTGCCCGCCGTGGTGCAGCTTGTCATCATGCTGGTGAACGGCAACCTCGGCGCGGGCGTCGCCGTGGCGGGTGCGTTTGGGCTCGTGCGCTTCCGCTCCGCGCCGGGCACAGCGAAGGAGATTGGAGCGCTGTTCCTCGCGATGGCCATCGGCCTTGCGACCGGCATGGGCTATGTATGGCTCGCCGTCATGGTGTTTGCCATCGTCTCGGCGGTGATGCTGCTGCTCACGGCGGTGAATTTCGGCGGCGCGGACGAGCACGAGCGCGTGCTCAGGATCACGATCCCCGAAAGTCTTGACTACGACGGATTGTTCGACGATCTCTTTGAAAAGTACACCAAGTCCTGCGTGCTCGAGCGCGTGAAAACGAGCAACATGGGCACGCTCTACGAGCTCACCTACCGCGTCACGCTCCCTGATGACCACGCGCCCAAGGCGTTTTTGGACGAACTGCGCTGCCGCAACGGCAACCTCAACATCACCTGCGGGCGCGAGGCGACGAAGGACGCGCTCTGAGGCATCTTGATTTTTGCCCGCGCGCTCTTTATACTACACTTACTATCAGAATCAGAGGGGGGACCTTTTATGCGGCTGCTGATCGCAGAGGACGAGGTCGATCTCGCCGAGGCGCTGGCGGTCTTTTTTGAAAAAAATCACTTCTCCGTCGACGCTGTGCACAACGGCTTCGACGCCTATGAATATGCCTCGTCGGGCGCATACGACGCCGTCATTTTAGACGTGATGATGCCCAAGATGGACGGTATTCAAGTGCTCGAAAAGCTGCGGCAGGAGGGCGTGAAAACGCCCATCATGATGCTCACGGCCAAGGGCCAGAAGAGTGACCGCATCACGGGCTTCAACGCCGGCGCGGACGACTATCTTCCCAAGCCCTTCGACCCCGACGAGCTCTTGAGCCGCGTGCGCGCCATCCTGCGCCGCAGCGAGGCCTACCAGCCGACGGTGCTCGCCTACGGCGATCTGACGCTCGACCCCGGCAGCGGCAATTTGAGCTGCGGGAAGGACCCCATCCGCCTGAGCGGGCGTGAGTTCCAGATCATGGAGCTTTTCATGCGCTCGCCGCGGCAGGTCTTTTCCGCCGAGCGCATCATGGAGCGCGTGTGGGGCTGGGATAATGAGGCGGAGATCAACGTCGTATGGGTGAACATCTCGAATCTTCGCAAAAAGCTCAAGTCCATCGGCTCGCACGTCACCCTGCAGGCAAACCGCGGCCTCGGCTACGTGTTGGAGGAGAGCGTATGATCAAGCGCCTGCGAAACCGCTTCATCCGTATCGCGATGCTCTCCGTCACGGCGGTGATGATGCTGCTGACGATCATTCTGAACGTCGCCAACTACGTCTCGACCGATTCCGACCTGAAGCAAACGCTGACGCTCATCTACGAGAACGCGGGCACCATCCCCCACTCGCGTTTCCTGCCGCCGAGCGGCTCGGACAGCGCCGATGCACCCACGCCGCCGGAAAATGACGGCGGCAGCGGTGACACTGCCCCCGCGCCGCCCGACGGCGCAGACGATTCGCAGACGCCGCAGGCCCCGCCCGACGACAAAATCGCGCGGCGCGAAGGGCCATTCACCGCCGAAACGCCGTTCTCCACGCGCTTTTTTGTCCTGCACTACACATCAAGCGGCACGCTGACACAGGCAGACCTCGACAATATCGCCTCCGTCACGGAGGATGATACGCAGGAATATCTCTCCGCCGCGCTCGCACACGGCGCGGGCTATGGCTACTTCAACAGTTATCGCTTTTTCGTCGCGCAGACGGATGACGGCGAGAATATCGCCATCTTCCTCGACTGCTACCACGAGCTGCGTGCGATGCGCGTGGTGCTCATCTGGTCGCTGCTCGCCGACGCGGCGTGCATCCTGCTCGTCTTCTTGCTTGTCGTGCTGCTCTCGCGCCGGGCCATCGACCCAGTGGTTCGCAGCGCGCAGCAGCAGAAGCAGTTCATCACCGACGCGAGCCACGAACTGAAAACGCCCATCACCGTCATTGCCACGAGCCTCAAGGTGCTCGAAATGGAGACCGGCAAGCAGAAATGGATCGACAAGGCGATGGCGCAGACGGAAAAGCTCACCTCGCTCGTCAACTCGCTCGTCACGCTCTCGCGCATGGACGAGGAGGATTCGCCGCTCAGGATGGAGGATTTCCCCGTGAGCGACGCCGTGCGCGAAACGGCGGAAACGTTCGTCGACTTCGCCGCGTCGAAGGGGCACGAGCTGCGCCTTTCGATCACGGACGGCCTCACCTATCGCGGCGACGAATACGCCGTGCGCCAGCTCGTCTCGATCCTGCTCGACAACGCGGTCAAATATGCGCTGCCCGATTCCCCCATTGAATTCTCGCTCGAAAAGGCGAAGCGCGGTGTCGTCCTCCGCTCGTCAAACGCCTGCGAGGATGTTGCTCCGGAAAACGCGCAGAAGCTCTTCGACCGCTTTTACCGTGCCGATCAATCCCGCTCGTCGGGCAGCGGCTTTGGCATCGGCCTTTCCATCGCGCGCTCGATCGCCGAGGGGCACCACGGCTCCATCCGCGCCATCGTGGACGACGGGAAGATCACCTTCACCGCCGAGCTCAAATAAACGGCTTTTGGGCAAAAAAACGCTTCGCAGAACTTCTGCGAAGCGTTTACCTTATCAAAGGCTCTTCTCCCCGCCCGTGACGGTCTCGATGGCGCAGGCGATAAACTTTTTCGCTGCGGGCGAGGCCTCCCTGAGCGACGGGACGGAGATGCCGAGCGTCACGAACTGCGGCGGGTCGAACGGGACCTCCGCCACCGTACCGCTCCACTTGCGCGAGATGAGCCGCTGGTTGAAGCTGACGCCGAGCCCCGCCTCGACCATGTTGTAGGTCGTGAAGCCGTCGCGCGTCGTAAAGCAGGTCTGCGGGTGCAGGTCGTGCTGCTCGAGCAGGCGGTCCTGGTCGGTGTCGTGATTGGGCGAGGTGTGGATGAACGGCTCGTTCTGCAAGCGCATAAGCGGAAAGGCATCCGCCTCTGCCAACTCGTGCCCGCGCGGCAGCCACGCGACGAGCTCGTCACGAAAGACCGGCAGCCAGTCGTACTTGTCGCCGTGCATCTGCGCGCCGAAACAGCAGTCGACCGAGCGCTCGTTCAGCCAGCGCGCCATCTCGAGGTTGCCGCCCTCCTGCATGCGCACGGTCACGCCCGGATAGCGGGCGCGGAACGCCGTCAGGATCTCTGGCATCCACAGGGCCGAAATGCTGTAATAGCAGCCGATCGTCAGCGAGCCCTTTGACACGCCGCCGATCTCCGCGCTGAGCTGCTCGGCGTTGTGGTGCGCGCGCACGACCTCGCGCAGCAGCGGCAGCATGAGCTTTCCGTTTTCCGTGAGCTGCACGCCCTTTTTGCTGCGAAGAAACAGCGGAAAGCCGAGCTCTTCTTCCAGCGTGCCGATCATGCGCGTCACGCCTGACTGCGTGTAGCCCAAAAGCTCCGCCGTGGCCGTCAAGCTGCCGAGCTCTGCCGCGGCAAGGAATGCCTCGCATTTGACCGCTTCCATACGCCCTCCTATCCATGATTTTATATCATGTTTTTCATTTCAAATAACCGTTTGCGTCATGTTTCCTCTTATTCTACAATAGCAGTCAGAAACCGTCAATCCTGTTTTTGAAACGAGGTCTTTTTTCATGGAGCATTGTCTTTCTTTTTCCTGCGACTATCTTGAGGGCGCGCATCCCGCCATCCTGCAGCGCCTGTGCGAAACGAATTTTGCGCAGACCGCCGGTTACGGCACGGATGAATACTGCGAATCCGCGCGCGAGAAGATCCGCGCCGCTTGCGGCGCGCCGAACGCGGAGATTCACTTCCTTGTCGGCGGCACACAGACGAACGCGACCGTCATCGACGCGCTGCTGCGCTCTTACGAGGGTGTGATCGCCGCGGACACGGGGCACATCAGCGTGCACGAGGCCGGCGCCATCGAGTTCGGCGGGCACAAGGTGCTCACGCTGCCGCAGGAGAACGGCAAGATCACCGCATCCCAAATCCGCGCACTGCTTGATCAGTACGAGGACGACGCGAACCGCGACCACACGGTCATGCCCGGGATGGTCTACCTCTCCCAGCCGACGGAGTACGGCACGCTCTATTCCAAAAAGGAGCTCGCGGCCATCAGCGCGCTCTGCCGCGAAAAGCGCCTGCCGCTCTATATCGACGGCGCGCGCCTTGCCTACGCGCTCGCCTGTCCTGAAAACGACGTGACACTGCGCGACCTTGCCGCGCTGTGCGACATTTTCTACATCGGCGGCACGAAATGCGGCGCGCTGCTCGGTGAGGCGGTCGTCATTCCCCAGCCGGGGCTCATTCCACACTTTTTCACCATCATCAAGCAGCACGGCGCGCTGCTCGCCAAGGGACGGCTGCTCGGCATCCAGTTCGACACGCTCTTTACCGATGGGCTCTACGAGCGCATCGGCGCAGACGCCGTTCGCTACGCCGACGCTATCCGGCGCGCGATGGCGGAAAACGGCTATTTGCCCTGTTTCCCCTCCCCGACGAACCAGAGCTTCTGCATCGTCAGTGAGCAGCAGCGCAAAGAGCTCGCCGAGCGCGTGGACTTCTCCGTCTGGGAGCAATATGACGAGACGCACAGCATCATCCGCTTTGCCACAAGCTGGGCGACGCGGGAAGAGGATGTGAACGCGCTCTGTCGCATCCTGCGCGAGTGCACCGCGCAGGAAAAGGCAGCGTCCTAAAATCAAAAAGAGCTTTCTCCGATTTTCAGGAGAAAGCTCTTTTTATTTCATTGCGCTGCGCTCAGTTCTTTTTCATCAGCTGTTCATCCTGCTGCAAAAGCTGCTGCGTGATGATATCGAGCTGCCGGTGCTTGGCCATGCGGTCGGCGATGTTGTTCTGCACCAGCTCCGTCTCCTGATGGCCGCGGAAGGACAGCTTGAGCAGGATCGGCGTCAGGATCGTGCCGCATACGACCGTGATGACGACCGGCGTCATCATCGCGGGCGACAGCACACCCATCGAAAGGCCGCGGTTGGCGACGATCAGCGCGACTTCGCCGCGGCAGGCCATGCCCACGCCGACCTGGATGCTCTCGCGCGTGGTGAACTGGCACGCCTTGGCGCCAAGGCCGCAGCCAAGCAGCTTCGAGATGATTGAAACAAGCAGCAGCAAAATCGAGAAGACGACCATGCCGCCCGTCAGACCCGTGATCTGCACATTGATACCGATGCTCGCGAAGAACACCGGCGTGAGCAGAAGATACCCGAGGGGGTTGTACTTCGTCTGGATGTAGGTGCCCTTGGGCGTGCACGCGACGGCAAGGCCCGCGGCGTAAGCGCCCGTGATATCAGCGACGCCGAAGAACTTCTCGGCGCAGTAGGCCATCACAAGGCACAGGACAAAGGCGAACACGGAGTTTCTGTGGCTGGCCCAACCGTGCTGACGCTTGAGCATCCAGCAGAAGATGCGGTTCGCGCCAAAGCCGACCACGAAGGCAAAGACGAAAAAGCCCACGATCTTGAGGAGCACCATGCCGATGCTCTCGTCACCGCCGGCAAGGCTGCAAACGAGCGTCAGGGCGATCAGGCCGAGCACATCGTCGATGAGCGCGGCGGCCAAAATCGTGTTGCCCACCTTGGTCTCGAGCTTTTTCATCTCCTTGAGCGTTTCGACTGTAATGCTCACGGACGTGGCCGTCAGGATGGTGCCGATGAAAATGTTTTCGATAAAGCCGGTGCTCTCGATGAGTCCGAGTTCATCTGCGCCCCAGGCAAGCGCCGTGCCCATCAGGAACGGCACGATCACGCCGAGGACCGCGACCATGAAGCCCGCCTTGCCGCTGTGCTTGAGCTCGTTGACATCCGTGCCCATACCGGCGGAGAACATCAGCACGATGACACCAAGCTCGCTGAGCTGCTTGGTGAATTCCGTTTCCGAAAGAAGGCCAAGGCCCGCGGGGCTGAGCAAAAGGCCCGCGATCAGCGCGCCCACGACCTGCGGCATCTGAAACTTCTGCGCAATGAGGCCCAGAATCTTCGTGCTCAGCAGGATCAGCGCAAGATCCATTAAAAAGTGATACGACATATTGATCTCCTCCCAAACTCTCTGATCTCTATCCAAATTCTTCCGTTTCATTTCGCGAGGCTCTATTCTAACTTCTTTTTTTCTTTTTTCAACAGTCAGAATCACCAAGGAAACGGAAGAATTCCTGCGCAGCTCAGGCAAAATGCAATATATCTTTCATTTTTAACGTGAAATGTTTGATTCGATTCCGTTTCCATAGCCGTTTTCACAAAAAGCAGCGTCAAACGCGGCGTTAAGAAGCCGTAAAATATGGACAGATTCATTGAATTTCTCTATGATTTACAGGGATATCGTCTATATAGTCCACATATCGCGCACATTTTGTCGCTCACGCCCATTTTGCATCTTTTCCTGCATTTTGCGCATTTTCGTCGCACAATGCGCCGTTTCTCCCCTTGCCGCGGCGGCGCGGGCGTGGTAAAATCGGCCTTGTGACATGAACAAAGGAAAGGACGAGCCATGAATCAGAAAGAACTCAATGAACTGCGCCGGCGCTTCCGGCTCGATAAGAATAATTTCAGCCGCGTGTACGGCTGCTATGTGAACTCCAACCGTGAGATCATTGCGTGGGTCGATACCTCGATGGGCCTCATGCGGCAGGAGGAGCAGGAGATGTACCTGGGCCTTCTCAAAAAGTCCCTCTCCGGCACGCTTGGCAAGAACCTCATCGACGTGGTGTTCTCCACGCAGCAGGTCGCTGACAGCGATGAGCACCGCCTCTTGCAGACTCTTCGCCAGACAGAGCTCAAGGACCCCGCCTCGCGCGAAACGCTCTGCCGCCAAATCATCGACTGCATCGACATGGGCGAGACAAACTATCTCATCCTCCTCGCCGCCGACGCCTACGACGTGCCGCACCGCAGCAAGGATGACGAGATTCAGGCCGACGCGTCGAGTGAGGTCTTCAAGTACTTTGTCTGCTCCATCTGCCCCGTCAAGGCCCCGACGCTCGAACTGCGCTACGACCTTGACCAGAGCGAGTTTCACTCAAGCTCCACCGGCTACATCGCGACCTCGCCCGAGCTCGGCTTCCTCTACCCCGCGTTCGACAACCGCACGGCGAACATTTACAATGTGCTGTTCTACTCGAAAAATGCCGCGGAGATCCATCAGGAGGTCATCGACGCGCTGTTCCACGTCGACCCGCCGATGTCTGCCGAGGAGCAGAAAAACGCCTTTGGCTCGGCGCTTGCCGACGCGCTCGACAAGGATTGCAGCTACGATGTCGTCCAGTCCGTGCACGAGCAGATCAGAGCGCGCATCGAAGATCACAAGGAGAGCAAAGACCCCGAGCCGCTTGAAATGACGGCGGGCGACGTCGGCGGCATCCTCGCCAACAGCGGCGTGAACGACGAGCAGATCGCAGCGTTCCAGCGCGAGTGCGATGAGCAGTACGGCGAGAACGCCGCGCTGAACCCGAACAACATCATCGAGAGCAAGAAGTTTGAGATCACGACCCCCGAGGTCAAAATTTCCATTGCACCGGAGAACAGCTATATGATCGAAGCGCGCGTCATCAATGGCCGCAAATACCTCCTCATCCCCGCCGACGACGGCGTGGAGGTCAACGGCATCGGCGTGAACATCCCGGGTCTTGCAAAAGAGGAATAAAAAAGGAGAGAAGCCGCAGCTTCTCTCCTTCTCTTTTTGACCATTTACGCCCTGCTCTTGTAGAGGTCAGCGATGATGTCGGCGCACTTGTCGATGCCGAGCTCGCCGCTGTCGAGCGTGATGTGGTAATTCTTCGCGTAGCCCCACTTCATGTTCGTGTAGAAGCGGTGATAGGCCGCGCGGCGCTTGTCCTTGTCGCGCAGGCGCTGCTCGGGCGACTGCTCGCGCTCGCCGTAGACCTCGACGATGCGCTTGGCGCGGAACGCCATATCCGCGTGGATAAAGACCTTGAGGCACTTGGCCTTGTCCTGCAAAATGTAGTCCGCGCAGCGGCCGACGATGACACAGGGGCCCTTTTCGGCAAGCTCGCTGATGACGCGGCACTGAATTTCCCATAGGATGTCCTCGTTCGTCGGACCAAACGCGCGGTTCGAGAGCGCTGAGGACAGAAAGCCGCCGGGTGTGTACTCGCCCGCCTCCTTGACATAATTTTCTGCAAAGCCGCTCTCCTCGGCGATCTTCTGGATGAGCTCTGAGTCATAGCAGGGGATGCCGAGCTGCTCTGCAACCTTTTTGCCGACCGTGCGGCCGCCGCTGCCGAATTCACGGCTGATGGTAATAATATGATTCATAATACAGTTGCTCCTTCCGTATTGAGTTCCCGATACGTTTTTACAATCATACCCGCCGCGATGACGAAAGTCAACACATCCGACACCGGCATGGAGTACAGCACGCCGTCAAGGCCGAAAAAGCGCGGCAGCAGCAGTGCAAAGCCCACGCCGAACACGACCTCGCGCACCATGGAGAGCATCGTGGATGAGAACGCCTTGCCCACGGCCTGCAAAAAGATGAAGCATGCCTTGTTCACGCAGGCGAGCACCATCATGCAAAGATACGTGCGGAATGCCTTGATCGCAAAGTCCGTGTAGTGGCTGCTCTCGTTCGCCGCGCCGAAGACGGCGATGAGCTGACGCGGGAAGCCCTCGGCCAGAACGAGCGCGACGGCGCCGACGATCGCCTCGCAGAGCAGGAGCTTTGTAAAGAGCTCACGCACGCGCGTCTTTTTCCCCGCGCCCATGTTGTAACCTACGACGGGAATGCAGCCCGCCGCCATGCCGACGACGATGGAAATGACGATCTGGAAGAACTTCATCACAATGCCGACGACGGCCATCGGGATCTGCGCGTACTGCTCCTGCGAGAATATCTCATCCAGCGCGCCGTACTTGCGCAGCATGTTGTTGATGGCCGCCATCGCCGCGACGAGGCTGATCTGCGAGAGAAAGCTCGTGATGCCGAGCGTCAGCATCCGGGTACAGAGGCTTGCGTGCAGGCGGAAGTCTCCCTTCCCCGGCTTGACGGTCTTCATGCGGCAGAGGTACCACACCGCGAGCGCCGCTGTGACGATCTGGCCCAACACGGTGGCGACCGCCGCACCCATCATGCCCCACTTACATTCAAAGATGAAGATGGGGTCTAAAATGATGTTGAGCACCGCGCCCGCGAGCGTGGAGATCATGGCGAACCGCGGGTTGCCGTCGGCACGGATGACAGGGTTCATCGCCTGACCGAACATATAAAATGGGATGCCGAGCGAGATATAGAAGAAATACTCCTGCGCATAATGAAAGGTCTCCTCGTTCACCGTGCCGCCGAACATCGAGATGATAGCGTCAGCGAAGATGAGGTACAGCGCCGTGAGCACAAGGCTGCTCGCGACCGACAATACGACCGCGCTGCCGACGCTCTTTCTTGCCTCTCCCACTTCGCCCTTGCCGAGCGAAATGCTGACGAACGCGCAGCAGCCGTCGCCGATCATCACGGCGATGGCGAGCGCCACGACCGTGAGCGGAAAGACGACGGTGTTTGCCGCGTTGCCGTAGGAACCGAGGTAGCTTGCGTTGGCGATGAAGATCTGGTCGACGATGTTATAGAGCGCGCCGACGAGCAGCGAGATGATGCACGGGACGGCGTAGCGCCGCATGAGCTTCCCCACGCGCTCCGTCCCCAAAAACTGGTTTGTGTTTTCCATGGCGGTCTTCCTCCTGAACATAAAAAATAAGAGATGCGTTCTGCCGGATCAATCCGGACTTACGCATCTCTGCTGCACGATTTGAATATGAAGTTGTCCTCTCCCTCCTTTTGCCGTAAAAAAGCGTGCGGCGTTTCTGCAACCGGATTTACGCAGAAACGCCACACGCTGTGAATTGATTTTATCAAATTGTTTCGAGCATTTCAAATGTTTTTTGCGGCACGGGCCGCAAATTTTTATTTAGTCCTGCTCCATGAAGCTGCGGATATAGGCGATCAGCATTTTCGCCGTGCCCTCGAAGCCGAGCACATCGCTCTTGACGGTCATGTCGTAGCCGCGGGCATCGCCCCACTTCGTCTCGCAATAGTAGTTGTGGTAGGACTTTCTGGAGCGGTCGACCTCTTTGATCTCCTCGATCGCGTCCTCGGCAGACAGGCCCTTCTTCTCCATCACGCGGCCGACTTTGGCTTGCTGGTTGCCGCAGATGAAAATGCTCAGCATATTGGGGTTGCCCTTGAGCACCTGGTCGCTGCAGCGGCCGATGATGAGGAAGCTCTCGCCGTTTGCCGCCTTGTCGCGCAGCATGGCAAACGTCTTTTCCGCCACGTTGACTTCAAGAGAATTGGAATACTTGCCGATGCGGCGCGAGGCAAAGAAGTTGACGGGCTTTTCGTCCATCTTGCGGATCATTTCCCCGCTGTAGCCTTCGGAAACGATCTCCTTTTCGATGGAGTCCTTGTCATAGAGCTTGATACCGAGCTCTTGCGCGATCATGTCGGCAATGTAATGGCCGCCGCTGCCGTGCTCGCGGCCAAGGGTGATGATGATCTGGTTTTTCATGGGATCGCACTCCTTTCCTTTTTCCGTTTACAGATAGCGCAGGAATAAGTAGGCCGTGGACACCGCCATGACAATGATCGTCGCGGGCACGCAGTACTTGCAGTAGCGGCCCCAGCCGATGGGATAGCCGCCCTTGGCCGAAGCCGAAGTGCCGACGACGTTGGCGCTCGCGCCGATGGGCGTCGCATTGCCGCCGAGGTCCGTGCCGAGCGAAAGCGCCCAGGCAAGCACGCCGATATCCATGCCCTCTGTCGCGGCGATGGCGCGGATGACAGGGATCATGGTCGCGGCAAAGGGGATATTGTCGACAAAGGCGCTCGTGATGGCCGAGAGCCACAGAATGACGATCACAATAACCGCGATATTGCCCTCACTGACCGAGGTGATGAAGTTCGCGATCATGTTGAGCACGCCTGTCTTTTCAAGGCCCGCCACGGAAACGAACAAGCCGATGAAAAAGAGCAGCGTCTTATAGTCCACGCCCTTAATGATTTCTATAACAGATTTTTTGCCGCTGGTCAAGCCCAAAACGATCATCGTCAGAATCGCGACGATCACGCCGATGCACGCGACGGAAAGCTCCGTCTGCGCGTGCGTGATGAGCAGCACGACCGCCAGCAGGAAAACGCCTGCGCTCGCAAGAAATGCCTTCTTGTTCGTGATGGCCGTCGAAGGCTCGGGACAGGTGACGGGGCCGCCATTGGCATGCTCGGCGCGCTCAAGTTCCTTGCGGAAGCAGAGCGTGAAGTAAATGAGCATGAACACAAAGCAGATCGCCACGACCGCGCCGGTATTTTCGATGAAGTCGAAGAATGTGTAGCCGAGCGAGGTGCCGATGATGATGTTCGGCGGGTCGCCGCACATCGTGGCCGCGCCGCCGAGGTTCGCGCAGAAAATTTCAGACAGGATCATCGGCACGGGGTCGAATTTCATCGTCTGCGCCAGTTCGAGCGTGACGGTGGCGAGAAACAGCACGACCGTGATGCTGTCGATGAACATCGACAAAAACGCCGAGAGCGACATAAAGCAGATGAGCAGCGGCACCGTGCGGTAGTGTACGAGCTTGGCAAGCGTCAGGCACAGCCAGCGGAAAAAGCCCGCCTTGCCGAGGCCCTCGACCATGATCATCATGCCGGCGATAAACAGGATCGTCGACCAGTTGATGCCAGCGGTGCTCTCCTCACTTGCGCCATACCAGAATGTGCTCTGGAAAAACGCGCCGAGGTTGAGCGTCTCCCAAATGGCGCTCATCGAGCGCATGCAGACGCCGAACACCAGCACGAGCACGAGCGCGCCGCTCCCGAGCGTAATGTAATGCCGTTCAAACTTATCGAGGATAATAAGCAGGAACATAGTGACAAAAATGCAGATGGCAATGATCTGAGCAAACATGTTATTCCTCCCTGTGCTATGGAATTTCCAACGCGAGTCATTATATCGACCCTTTGCGCGGAAACGAAATGCTTTCTTGACATGGCGGATATATCATTTTGCTATGCCGTCCGAATTTTCCTGATTTCATGCGGCTTTTCGACGGTGTTTACTTTTCGTCAAGGTTCTGTTCTTTTTTCCCGAATACGCTTGCGCCGCCGCTTCGCTTCTGTTACAATCAGTCTTGCCGTCCGCAAGGTGCGGACGAATGCTTTTCTCTTCCGCCAAATTTTACGCAGTCAGGTTCCTCGCCGCCGCGCAGAACCCCAATCATTTCTTTTTCAGAGGAGCTTGCCCATGAACATCAGCTACGACAGCTATCGCGTCTTTTATTACGCCGCCAAATACCGCAGCTTTTCGCAGGCCGCCGCGGCGCTCTACAGCAACCAGCCCAACGTGACACGCATGATCCGAAAGCTCGAATCCGAGCTCGGCTGCGCGCTGTTTTTCCGCTCGCCGCAGGGCGTGCGCCTCACGCCCGAGGGGGAGAAGCTCTACACGCACATCGCCGTCGCGTTTGAGAGCATCGAGGCAGGCGAAGAGGAGGTCCTCTCCGACCAGAGCTTGCAAAGCGGTATCGTCCACATCGCAGCGAGCAGCCTTGCCCTGCGCACGCGGCTTTTGCAGGTGCTCGCGCGCTACCGGCGCGCATACCCGCACGTGCGCATCTGCCTGACGAACCACTCTGCCTCCCACGGCCTCGCCGCCGTGCAGAACGGCCTTGCCGACTTCGCCATTCTGGCAGAGGGCGCGTCCGTGCCGGATTCGCTCACGGCGCAGAAGATCGACGAAATTCAGGAGATCCCCATCTGCGGCCCGGCGTTTTTGGAGCTCACCGAGGAGCCCGTTTCGCTCAAAAGGCTTGCCGACTACCCGATCATCAGCTTGACGGAGGGGACATCGTCGCACGACTTTTATGCCGAGCTCTTCCTGCGCCACGGTCTTTCGTTCAGCCCCGATGTGGAGGTCGAGACCACGGCACAGGTGCCGCCCGTGGTGCAGAGCGACCTTGGCGTCGGCTTCGTGCCGCGCGAGATGCTTTACGGCACGCCGGAGGCAAGCGGTATCTACCCCATCATGCTCGAAGAGCCCATTCCCGCGCGCAGCGTCTTCCTCTTCCAGCGCAAGACGCAGCCGCTGAGCATCGCCGCCAAAAAGCTGCGGCAGATGCTGCTCGAAGACGCGCCGCAGGAGAGTGGAAAATAATCAGACAAAGTCCCGCCAGTTTCGAACCGGCGGGACTCTCCTTTTCGTTTTACAGGTTCAGCAGCGTTTCGCTCAGGCGCTTGCCGGCGCTGCCGGCAAAGTCCTCCGCCCAGCGGATGCGCAGGAACGACGCGCCGTAGATCATGCGCTCGTTTTCAAGCTCTCCGTCCTCGCCGAGGAAAATGCCGATGACGTGCGCGCCCTCGCGCCGGAGCTTTCGCACCTGAAAGCAGGTGTCGCGGATGGCGGCGTCGCCGACGTAGGTTTCCGGCGCGCCCTCGCGCTTGCGGCCGCTGACCATGTCGTTCGGTAAGCCGTCGCTGAACACGATGATAATTTTGTGCTCCTCACGCCGCTTCTTGAGGTCGAGTCCCGCCGCGGCCAGCGCAAGGCCGTCGCGGTTATTCGACGTCGCGCGGTACTCCAAAATGCGGCGGTCGGCCTCGCTCTTGTCGTCGTAGTCGCGGAAGCGCCGCAGCACCGTGTAGTTGCCGTAAGTGCAGTAGCTCATCACGCGGTGCGGAATGCGGATGCGGCTGAGCGCCGCGCTGAAGAGGTAGCTTTGCAGCGCCACCATGCTCTGCCGCACGCTCTGCGAGCCGCTTGCGTCGATCAAAAGCTCCACGACGACGGCGGACGGTTCCTGCCGGACGATCTTTTCAAAAAGCTGCGGATTTTCGCAGCGGCTGACCTTCCAGAGCAGATCGTTTTGCAGCACGCCGTGGTCGGCGCGGTAAACGTCCGGCTCGCTGCGCAGGCTCAGCGCATTGCGAAAGGCCTGCTCGATGCTGCGGATGCCCTGACGCGCGGCGTCCTCGTGCTCTTGGAGCATTTTGAGGTTGCCGTCCCGACTGGCGCGCAGCGATTGGGCGCGCGGCTCACTGCCCTCGTAGGCGTCCGCGCTCAGGCCGTCGGTGAAGAGGAGCTTTCGCTCCTCGTGGATGCCGGTGCAGACAGCGCTTTCGATCTCCTCCATCGCCTGCTCGGTCTGAAAGCTGGGGCCAAAGTTGCGCATCAGATACTCCGGAATGCCGGCGAGCGCGTCGTCCGGCAGGACGAGGCCATCGGCCGATGCCTCGCCCGCCTTGTCGTATTGGAGTTCCATCTCCTCGGTCTGCGTCCACTCGATGTCCCCCGGTTCGGCTGCGGGCTCCCACTCTTCCGTCTCGCGCTCGGGTAAGATGTCCTGATTGTGGTCGGGCGCAAAATAGCGGATGAAAATTTTGCGGTACAAAAGCGCTGAGAGTTCGACGAGCGACTTTGCGTCCGCGCAGCTCTCGCTGCGCGCGGCAAGGTCGTCAAACTCGGCCAGCATGTCTTCAAAACCGCTGAAATTTTTCAAAATGCGGCGGTCGCCCTCCGTCGCCGCGGCGGGAAACTGCTTCGTCAGATCGTAAATGTACATCCAGCCGCGCGAGCTGCGCCGGTAGCGCAGAAGGTCGCCGCGCAAAATCTCGCCCGCCGCCTGCTCCGCCATCACGGCGACGCCCGGGCGCTCGCCCATCAGCTTTGCCCTCACGGCGCGCTCGACGCACAGGTGCGCAATGGGCAGCAGCACGTCCATATTGTAGGCCGCGTAGCGGTGCCGCCGCAGCCACAGATTCAAGTCATCGAGCCCGAAAAACTTGTCCGCCCCGCCGAGGACGACGCCCTCGTACACCTCCACCATGCCGCCCGCGCGCTCAAAGGGTTCGCTCATTTTCTGCACGTATTCGGGGCAGGTCCGCTTGCGGTGATTTTCAGAAACGGTCAAAAAAAGGCTCTCTTCTCTGCCGATGCTCATCTCTTCAGACAAAGCGCGTCAGCGCCACATCGCGCACGAGCGCATACTCGTACTCATCGAAGCATTTATTCGTGATGCTCACGGCGATGGCATCCTTCGGTGCCATGCCGTCGGTCATCAGGTGCAAAGCGGCGATCATGCCGCGCATATCGACGGAGTTCGTCGAGATCTCGCCGTTCACGGCCTTGACGTTCAGATCGAGGAACAGCCCCGTGCAGCGCTTGATATTCTCGTCCGACGCCTCCGGTACGTTTGCGCGCAGCAACTCGCAGAGCTGCGCCTCCTCGAGCGTCGGCATGCGGATGACCGTAAAGCGCGAGACGAGCGCTTCGTTCAGCTCGCGCGTACCGGCGTAACCGTAGTTCATCGTGGCGATGAAGCGCGCGGCGGGGTGGATAGGGATACACTCATAGCCCGGCACGTCGATGAGGCGGCGGTAGTCGAGCGCGGAGTGCAGCACGGCCACAGCGTCGTTTTTCGCCATGTTGATCTCATCTAAGATGCAGAAGCCGCCGTACTGCGCGGCGAGCGCGACAGGGCCGCGGCGCAGCCGCACTTCGCCGCCGGTGAAGGTGTCGGTTCCGATCAGCGTGCTGCTGTCGGTATTCACATGGAACGACACAGTGTAGACCGGACGGCGGAACAACCACGCAAGGTTGTCCGCCAAGATATTTTTGCCCGTGGCCTTGCCGCCGGAGAGCAGAACGTTCTCCCCCTGCAGAAGCGCAGCGACGGCCAGCTCCATGATCTCATCGCCGATGAATTTGACGGGCGGCTCGGCGATGCGGCTGCGCACCGCCTCGTCCGCGACGTATTGCTTTTTGAATTGCTCCAAACGGAGCGATAGATCCTGTCTCATGTCTTTGATAGTTCCCTTCTGTGTGCGGAAACGGTTCCCGCGCGATGCGCTCTTTTCAGCGCTTTTCCATGCAGAGCATTATAGTATTCACGCGGAATATTGTCAATTTGTGCCGCCGTTGCGCGCGGGAAAAACCTGTGGTAAAATGAATGCAGAGAACTCCATTTTCAAAAAGGGGGCCGTATTATGCTGACGATCTTCAACCGCAAGGAACTCATCACCACGATGGACATGCAGCGCCAGGCCAACATCCGCAGCGTCCTGTCCGCCAACGGCATTGCCTACACGGTCAGAACCGAGAATTTGCAGGGCTCTTCCGCGCTTGGCGGCCGCAGCCGCGGGCGCAGCGGCAGCTTCGGCGTTGACCCGAACTATTCGTATGAATATCATATCTACGTTCACAAAAACGACTATGAAAATGCTCTGAGACTGATTCGGTAGCGCCCCTGAACCATAGAACGATAAAAGGCATTCCGCGTGATCGCGCGGAATGCCTTTTCTTTTCTTTTACAGCGCAGTCCCCTTTTTCGGCACGAAAAAGGACTTCATATCCGCCCTTTCAAGCTCGAGCAGCTTGATCTTTTTGTCGACGCCGCCCGCGTAGCCGGTCAGGCTGCCGTTTGCGCCCACCACGCGGTGGCAGGGGATGATGAGCGAAATATCGTTGTGCCCCACCGCGCCGCCGACGGCCTGCGCAGACATGTGCGTTAGGCCCTGCTTCTCCGCCAGCTTTCGCGCAAGCGTGCCGTAGGTCGTTGTTTTACCGTAGGGAATTCCCAGCAGCAGCGCCCATACCGCCTGCTGGAATGCCGAACCCACGGGGTGGAGCGGCGGCGTGAAGTCCGGCTCGCGGCCCGAAAAGTAGATATCGAGCCAGCGCTTGGCCTCGCACAAAACAGGCGTCTCGCTCTCGGCATACTCTTTTGGCAGCGTGCGGGCAAAATATTTCTGCCCGTCGAACCACAGGCCCGTCAAGCCCTCTTCGTCCGCCGCAAGCAGGATGCCGCCGAGCGGCGAATCATAATGCTGGGTGTAAGTCATCATCCTCGCCTCATTTCTTCTCTTTCGGCGCGTAATCGTGCAGCTCGGGGATCGCACCGCCGGACACCGCCCAGAGGTACAGGCTCGCCACGCTGCCATAGGGCGAAAAGCGGCGGCGGTACTTTTCAAAGAGCCCTCGGTCGATCTTTCGGTGGTGGTACACCATGCGCAGCCCCCGCTGGATGGCAAGGTCGTCGCAGCTCAACACGTCCTGCCGCTGCATGCAGAAGAGCAGGATCATCTCCGCCGTCCACACGCCGATGCCCTTGAGGGACGAAAGCTCCCGGATAGCCTCCTCGTCGCTTTTTTGCCAGATACCTTCTAAATCGAATGCGCCGGTGTGGACCTTTTCGGCAAAATCCGTGATGTACTCCGCCTTTCTGAACGTCATGCCGAGTGATTGGAGCTTGGAAACACCCGCGGCGAGGACCGTCTCGGCGTTGACCTCGCCGAGTGCCGACAGCATCCGCTGCCAGATCGTCTCCTGTGCCTTGGTCGAGATCTGCTGGCCGACGATGTGGTGCACGACGGCGGAAAAGAGGTCAGTATCCACTTTTCTCTCGACATGGCCGATGCGGTCGATGACCTCGGCCATGCGCTTATCCTTCTTTTTAAGATAGTCGGTCTCCTCTTCCCCGTAGGCAAAATACATTGAGCTTCCTCCCCGCCGCGTCATCTAAAACGTATGTTCTATATATTATATGGTGCCATTTTCTTTCTGTCAAGCGTGCAAGCTTTTGTAACGGACTATCGAAAAAATTTTCGAAGCCCTCTTGACTGAAAGTGTACTTTAAGTTGTAGAGTATCGGTGAACTTTAAGAACAACAAGTTTTTTCAGGAGGAATGTCTCATGAACAAGCCTTATATCGTATGCCACATGATGACCTCGGTCGACGGACGTATCGACTGCGCCATGACCGAGCACCTACCCGGCGTGCAGGAATATTACGACACGCTCGACGCGCTGGACGCGCCCACACGTATCAGCGGCCGCGTGACCGCGGAGCTCGAAATGGCGCTGCCCGGAAAGTTTGAGGCCAAGACCGCCGAAGCACTTGGCAAGGAGGCCTTTTCCAAGGCCGCCGACGCCGAGGGCTACGAGATCGTCGTTGACACCCACGGCACGCTCCTCTGGGGTGAGAGCGCCGAAGACGAGCGTCCGCTGCTCATCCTGACGAGCGAGCAGGTCAGCAAGGAGTACCTTGCGTATCTCAACGGCAAGCACATCTCGTGGATCGCCTGCGGCAAGGAACACGTCGACTTGAAGCGCGCGTGCGAAATTCTCGCCGCGGAGTTTGACGTCAAGAGAGCCGCCGCGGTCGGCGGCGGACACATCAACGCAGGCTTCCTCGCCGCGGGGCTACTCGACGAGGTCAGCATTCTGATCGGCGCCGGCATCGACGGCCGCGGCGGCATGCAGAGCGTGTTCGACGGCCTGCCGATGGAGCGCGGCGTCACGCCGCTCAAGCTCACGAGCGTGCAGCAGTACGGCAGCGGCGCGGTCTGGCTGCGCTACAATGTGGAAAACTAAAGCAGAGGAGCCTTTTTAACATGAAGTACGAAAATAAAGAAGCATTTGAACAGGTCAACATGTTCGGCACCGGCACGCCGAACACCGCTTACGCCAAGTTTTTCATCGGCGATTCGTTCTTAAATCCTCTGACTGACCCGAAAGGCAGCCTTTTCGCCGCGAACGTGACCTTCGAGCCCGCCTGCCGCAACAACTGGCACATCCATCACGCGACTTCCGGCGGCGGACAGCTCCTTCTCTGCACCGCGGGCGAGGGCTGGTATCAGGAAGAGGGCAAGGATGCCGTCAGCCTGCACGAGGGCAGCGTCATCATGATCCCCGCGAACGTGAAGCACTGGCATGGCGCGAAAAAGGACAGCTGGTTCAGCCACATCGCCGTTGAAGTCCCCGGCAAAAACTGCCGGAACGAGTGGTGCGAGCCGGTCTCGGACGAAGAGTACAATAAGCTGTAATCGGAGGCAATTTCCATGATCTTAAACGAAACTTATACGCTCGAAAACGGCCTGAGCATCCCCAAGCTCGGCCTTGGCACCTGGTTCATCGACGACGATCAGGCCGCCGAGGCCGTCCGCACCGCCGTGAAGCTCGGCTACCGCCTCATCGATACCGCGCAGGCCTACGGCAACGAGCGCGGCGTGGGCGAGGGCGTGCGCACCTGCGGCGTTCCGCGCGAGGAGCTTTTTGTCGCCAGCAAGGTGGCCGCAGAGCTCAAGACCTATGACGAGGCCAAAAAGTCCATCGACGAAACGCTCGAGAAGATGGGCCTTGACTACCTTGACCAGATGATCATCCACTCTCCCCAGCCGTGGAACCAGTTTCGCGCGGAAAAGCGCTATTTTGAAGAGAACAAAGCCGTCTGGCGCGCGCTCGAGGATGCACAAAGCGAGGGCAAGATCAAGGTCATCGGCGTGTCGAACTTTCTGCGCGGCGACCTTGAAAATCTGCTCTCCGACTGCCGCGTAAAGCCGATGGTCAACCAGATCCTGCTGCACATCAGCAACACCGACCTCGCGCTGCTCGACTACTGCCGCGAGCAGGGCATCCAGGTGGAGGCCTACTCCCCCATCGCCCATGGCGAGGCGCTCAAGAACCCCGCCATCGCGGAGATGGCGAAAAAGTACGGTGTCAACGCCGCGCAGCTGTGCATCCGCTATGTCATCGAGCTCGGCGCGGTCGCGCTGCCGAAGACGGCCAACCCCGACCACATGGCGAGCAACGCCGCCGTGGACTTCACCATCTCGAGTGAGGACATGGAGACGCTCAAGCACACGGACCGCATCGCCGACTACGGCGAGTTCAACATCTTCCCCGTCTTCAGCGGCAAGCCGCTCGCGTAACGAACGCAAAAGGAAAAGGAGAGAACGCAGCAGCGTCCTCTCCTTTTTTTACAAAAGCATGCAGAAACCGATCTGCATACAGAGCCATCTTTCAAAAAGCCCCTTATTTCTTCTCTTCCTCGCGCACAAACATCATCAAAAAGCTGACTGCGAGCAGCAGGCAGGACACCCAGATGCCCTTTTCGGCAAAGCGCGCCGTCAGGACGCTGCCAAGCCCCGCGCCGACGGCAAAAATACCGATGACGCCAAAATACGTCAGTGCCTTTTTCAGCACCTCGCGGTCGTGCGTGTGGAAGTAGACGCACAGCGCCTCGGTGCCGCTGCGCATGTTGCCGATGCACATGGTGCTCGCGTAGGCGTGGCCGCGCACCTTGCGGAAGGTCTGCACCTGCATCGCGCAGACGAACGAGACGAGCGCGTTTGCAAAGGTGTTGACCTCCTGCGGCAGGAAGCCGACAAAAAACAGCAGCACGATCTCGGCCAGAATGATGAGCTGGCGCCAGTGCACCTTTTCCATGCACTTATAGCGGCGGTGGACGCATTCCGCCACAAAAATGCCCGCCATAAACGAGATCAGCGGCACAAAATAGCGGAAAACACCTGCCCAGTCACCTGCAAAAAGGTGTGTGCTCATCAGCACGATGTTGCCCGTCTGCGCGTTGGCAAACACCTTGTCGCGGCAGCAATAGGTATAGGCGTCCTGCAATCCGCCGGATAAAATGATAAACGCGGACATCAGGAACGAATCGGACATCTGCCCGTGCGGTCGATCAAGCTGCATGGTTACATTTTGGCTCCTGTTCGTTAAAATTCCGCCATGATTATACGGCGGTGGCCGCGCTTCGTCAAGTGGCTTTTGCGTCGAGCCGCGCGGTATATCTGCGGATACACGCCGCAGCGTAAACGGCGGTGACAAGCTCCGTGATGGGCATGGCGAACCAGAGCGAATCCGCGCCCGCAAGAAGCGGCAGCATCAGGATCAGTGCACCGCTGATGACGAGTCCGCGCGCGACCGACACGATAAACGCCGCCTTCGGCTGTAAGATGGCCTGGAAATAATACGTCGAGAAGATGTTGAACGGCAGCAGCAGGAATGAGATCGCATACGCGCGGATGATGGCCGGGGCCATCGCCAAGATCGTCTCCGTCGGGCTCATAAAAATGCGGATGTAGAGATTCAGGCACGCCACGCTCGGCGCCGTCCAGAAAACGCCGAAAAATACGACCGTCCACAGCGCATCTCGCAGCGTCTCGCGGATGCGAGCCTCTTTCCCCGCGCCGAAATTCGTCGAAATGATGGGCTGGGATGCCTGTCCGACGCTGTACGCGCAGCACTGGACGAATGTGCTGACGTTGATGATGGGGCCGTAGATCGCGAGCGCGTCCGAGCCGAGGTATTGCATGATCTGGCGGTTGAAGAGCACAGTCAGAATACCCATCGCCATGTCGATAAAGAAGCTCGAAAAGCCCGTGACGGTGATCTTCCACAGCTTGCGCGCAAGCCTCTTTGGTTTCACGAGGCGCAGCGTGTTCTTCCTGCTCGCAAAGTGCGTCAGCATCACGAGGAACGACACCGCCGAGCCCAGCGCCGTGGCAAGACCCGCGCCGTAAACGCCCATATCGCATTGGAAGGCGAAGAACCAGTCGCCGAGCACATTGAAGATGCCGCCCGACAGCACACCAAGCGTCGCAAGTGCGGGCGCGCCGTCGTTGCGCAGAAATGCCGCGAGCATCTGATTGAAGAGGAACAGCGGGAATACAACTTTAACGGGGATCATGTACCGCTGCGCGAGGGCGAGCAGCGTCTCATCCGTGCCGAAAAACATCAGAAGCGGACGCTCGAAGAGGATGAGCCCGACCCACGCGAGCGCCGCCAGAACGACCGAGCCGATGACCGCTGCGGTGAAATACTGCTCGTCCTCACCGTCGGCGCTCATGCCGCTGCCGCGCTTCGTGCTGAAGATCACACTGCCGCCGATGCCCATGAGAAGGCCAATGCTGTAAATGACGTTCCACACCGGCGCGACCACAGCCAGCGCCGCCGTGCCATCAGGCCCCTGATACTGCCCCACCATCGCCATGTCGACGATGCCGTAGATGCTGGAGATCAGCGCGCTGCCGAACGCCGCCGACAAGTATTTGAAGTAAAGCGTTTTGATATTTCCACGCAAAAGGTCCATCCCAAATGCTTCCGCGGGGCTGTCGTTTTTCGCTTTCCCCTTGGAACGAGGTCATTATTGCCCGCCAACCTAAAAAGCTAAAGGAAAGTTTGAACATTTTGTTTTTCACGAAAATGCAAAAAGCAGTGCCGCCTGAAATCAGGCGGCACTGTTCCTATTGATATGATGTTCCCACCGGCGCGGCGCAAGCGGTTAGTTTGCTCTAACTTGCAGTCTTTTGAAAAGCCGCCGCAGGGCAGCTTTCCAATATATCCTGCTTTCCCGCTTGCCTTCGGGAAGGTGATCGACCTTGCGTATTGTAGCACAGCGATTTTCGCATTGCAAGAGCGGTTTGCAAATTTTTCGCGATATTTTCTTTGCTACATACGCTTTCTCGCCCCGTCCGCTGCGACAGACTGTTCCCATTCCGTGTCCCGCGGCACTTGCATCCCGCGGCTTTCGCTGGTATACTATCCCCAGCAGTTAGATATGTTTAATCAAAAATGATAGCCCGCACGGACACACTACGCGGGAAAAGGTGAACGACATGGAAGCATTTTACGGCATTTTGATCCCATTTCTCGGCACGTCGCTCGGCGCGGCGTGCGTGTTCTTCATGAAAAAGTCGCTCAGCGACGCTGTGCAGCGCTCGCTGACGGGCTTTGCCGCGGGCGTGATGGTCGCGGCCTCGGTGTGGAGCCTGCTGATCCCCGCCATCGAGCAGTCGTCGGCGATGGGAAAACTCTCGTTTCTGCCGGCGTTTCTCGGCTTTTGGGTCGGCATTCTCTTTTTGCTGCTGCTCGACCACGTCGTCCCGCACCTGCACGCCAAGAGCGGGCAGGTCGAGGGGCCGAAGAGCCAACTCCAGCGCACGACGATGATGGTGCTGGCCGTCACACTGCACAACATCCCCGAGGGCATGGCCGTCGGCGTGGTGTATGCGGGCTATCTCTCCGGCAGCGCACAGATCACGGCGGCGGGCGCGCTGGCGCTCTCACTCGGCATCGCGATCCAGAATTTTCCCGAGGGGGCGATCATTTCGCTCCCGCTGCGCGCCGAGGGCATGGGCAAAGCAAGAGCTTTCTGGGACGGCGTGCTCTCGGGCATCGTCGAGCCCATCGGCGCGGTGCTGACGATACTCGCCGCGTCGCTCATCGTTCCGGCGCTGCCGTATCTTCTGAGCTTTGCCGCGGGCGCGATGCTCTATGTCGTCGTCGAAGAGCTGATCCCCGAAATGTCGCAGGGCGCGCACTCCAACATCGGCACGGTGTTTTTCGCCGTGGGCTTCAGCCTGATGATGGTGCTCGACGTGGCGCTGGGATGAAATACGGCAGGAATGCAAGCAGGAGGCGTTACCGAGCGGTACGCCTCCTGCTTTTTATGCTGACGCCAGCCTTGCGCCTATTTTCCACCCGAATAAGATTGCTCTCATACGGCCGCTTGCCGGAGAGCACTTCGTCGTAAAAATTCTGCTTCCAGTCGATGTAGGCGACGCTGTCCTGCAATTCCCGAATGCCTGCGCGCAGTGCCTCCTGCTTCTGCGCCAGCAGGATCTTGCGCTGCGGGATGGTGCGCTCGCCTTGCAGGCAGAGGGCGAGGTAGTCCTTCATCTCCTGAATGCTCATGCCGCATTTTTTCAGGCGCGTCAGGCTGCTGATCCACGCGACGTCCCGCTCGTCAAACACGCGGCGGTTGTTTTTGTCGCGCTTGACGTTGGGGACAAGCCCCTCGTTGCAGTAAAATTTTAAGGCCTGATAGGTCATGCCCGTTTCCTTGCAGACCTGCATCATGGTGTAGCGCATGGTAATCCCTCTCTGCTGCGTAAAAATTGTGTTTTTTCCTCAAAAACCTCTTGACCGGTTGTTACAACCGGTATTGATAATCGGCAGTATCAACCGGCAGTAACAATCGGAATAGTAGCACACTGCGGCGAATACCGCAAGAAAAACGGTCAGAGAGGATGCGTTATGATGAATAACTTTATTTTTGAAAACAAGACCACGGTATATTTCGGCAAAGGCGGCGTGAAGGAGTACCTCGGCGGCCTGCTCGCAAACTTTGGCGAAACTGTCATGCTGGCCTATGGCGGCGGCTCGATCAAGCGCAACGGCGTGTACGATGGGATCATGGGTATCCTGAACGCGCAGGGTAAGTGCGTTGTGGAGTTCTCCGGCATCATGTCCAACCCCACCTATGCCAAGGTGCAGGAGGGCGCAAAGCTGGCGTGGGCGTCCGCCATGGCAGAGAACGGCGTGCTGAAGATCGGCAAGGTCTCGGATTTTCAGGCGCATCAGATCCAGCATCAGCTCGGCGCTTACACCGACTGCAACCACGGCGCGGGGCTGGCGGTCATCCACCCTGTCCTGTACCGCCACATCTACAAATCCGGCACGGCGCGGTTCACCCGCTGGGCGCAGAACGTCTGGGGCATTGCGCCCAAGGGCAGCGACGAGGAGACCGCGGCTGCCGGTATCGACGCGCTGGCCTCGTTTATTAAGGAAATCGGTCTGCCGACCAGCTTTGCAGAGCTTGGCATTCCCGCTGATACCGATTTCCGTGCCATCACGGATTCCACCAACGTCACTGCTGGCTGCTGCAAAAAGTTGACGCACGACGAGATCTACGAAATTTTGCAGGAATGCCTGTGAGTATCCGCGCTTTTCGCAGCAAAACAAAGCATTCTTTGCGCTGTGCTCCACTTTTGGCTTTTCTGCCTCTTGCATTTGGCTCAAAGCGTGATATCATAGGCCAGACAAATTGCGGAAAGGGGCGGTAGAGTTGAAAGCTGCATCGCAGAAAAGATCATTGGATATGCTCCACGGGACGCTCTGGGATAAGATCCCGCGCTTTGCCGTTCCGGTGGCGGCCACGGCGATTTTGAGCCAGCTGTTCAACGCCGCGGACATCGCCGTCATCGGCAACTTTACCGGCGAGCTCCGCACTGTGGCGGTCGCGGCCGTCGGCACAAACAGCTCGATCATCAGCCTGATCGTCAACCTGTTCATCGGCATCGCGCTGGGCGCGAACGTGACGATCGCGCACGCCATCGGCGAAAAGAACGACACGATGGTGCACCACGCGGTGCACACCTCCATCGTCGTGGCGGTGCTGGGCGGTTTGATCGCGGCGGTCATCGGTGAGCTGTTCGCCGTTCCGCTGCTGAATCAGCTGAATGTGCCGGACGATGTGTTCCCGCTGGCGCTGCTATACCTGCGCATCTATCTTGCGGGCCTGCCGGTGATCCTGCTCTACAACTTTGAGGCGGCGGTCTTCCGCAGCGTGGGCGAGACGAAAATTCCGCTGATCGCGCTGACGGCCTCCGGCGTTCTGAACGTGATCCTGAACCTCTTCTTCGTGGCTGTGCTCCACATGAGCGTGGACGGCGTCGCGATCGCAACGGTGCTGTCGAACGCGGTCAGCGCGGCGATCTTGTGGGTCTTCCTGCTTAAAACGGACAAGGTCATCCGCCTTGAGCCGAAAAAGCTGCGCATCGACGGGCTGTGCCTCAAGCAAATTCTGCGCATCGGCGTTCCTGCGGGTGTGCAGAGCGCGATGTTCTCCATCGCGAATATCGTCATTCAGGGCGCGATCAACAGCCTCGGCACGGTCGTCATGGCGGCGTCGAGCGCGGCCTACAACATTGAGGTCATCACCTACGATATCCTCAACTCCTTCTCGCAGGCCTGCACGACATTCGTCGGACAGAACTTTGGCGCGGGCGAGATCAAGCGCTGCAAGAAAACGCTGCTGCTGTGTCTTCTCGAGGGCATCATCAGCCTCGGCATCGCCATCGCTCTGATCCTCTTTTTCGGAAAGTCGCTGCTCACCATCTTCAACGGCGACCCGCAGGTGGTAGAGACGGGCTATATTCGCCTTATGCTGATCATGCCGTCGCACCTGTTCAGCCTTTGCTACGAGGTGCTTTCCGGCTACCTGCGCGGCTTTGAAATTTCACTGCCGCCCGCCGTTTTGACAATGCTGGGCGTCTGCGGCGTCCGCCTGAGCTGGCTGCGCTGGGTCTTCCCGCAGTACAAGACGTTTATGAACATCATGCTGGTCTTCCCCATCAGCCTTGCGACCACGGCGCTTCTAATGCTGGCAGCGGTGCTGTACTTCCGCCCCTCGCGCCGCTATGCGCATCTGCAAAAGAGTGATGGCGCGGCTTCGGCAAAAATCGAAGGATAAGACCATTCCCAAAATCGACAAAGCAGGGCGCTTGCCTAAAAGGCAAGCGCCCTGCTTTACTTTTTTGATGGGGCAGCCGTTTCTAAATCGCGGATGGGAAATTTTCACATCAGCTCGCGCGTAAAATCAAGCACGCACTCGCGCAGACGCAGAATTTCCTCTGGCGTGTTCTTGCTCAGGTGCATACCGATGCCGAGCTCCCGTCCCGTTTTCGGGCTGACCGGCAGCGTCTTTACGCCGTGCGTCCGCCCGCGCATCATGATCTCCGTCATCATTGTGATGCCAAGTCCCTTGCTGACCATGCGGATGACCGTTTCATCGTCCACATGGCAGGGGCGGATATTCGGCTTCACCTTTTTGGGACTCAGCGCAGCGTTCACGTCGATGTCGAAGCGCCCGTAGGGCATCAGGAATTCTTTTCCGTCGAATTCCTCGATGGGGAAGGTCTCTTCGCTGCCGGTGGGATAGTCCTCCGGCAGGATGGCGTACATCGCGTCGTAGTAGAGCGGTGTCCAGTCGCAGTTGATGTGGCTCTGCCGCGCGGCAAAGATGACGTCCGTGCGCCCCTCCTCGAGCAGTTCAAAGGGTTCGAGCTCGTGGTCCACCATGCGAAGATCCACGTCGGTCTCCGGACACACGCGGCGGAAGCGGTACAGAATTTCCGGCATCCAGTGCATGGCAAGGCTCGCATAAGCGGCGATTCGGATCGTCGCCGTCCTCTTTTGCGTGATGGTCTCGATCTGGTTTTCGAGCTTCGCCGTCGCGCTGAGGTATTCGCGGATCGCGGGCAGCAGCGCCTCCCCGTCCTCTGTCAGCGAAATACCGCTGTGGTCGCGCCGGATGAGCTTCATGCCGATCTCGCGCTCCAGACCGTTGATGAGGTGCGTCAGCCCCGACTGTGTGTAGCCCACGACCTCAGACGCTTTGGAAAAGCTGCCGAGGTTGACGGCTGTCATCAGAATTTCAAATTTTTTGCTGTCCATATCCCCACTCCTATAAAGGGTATTTTGATTTGTAATATACCTATTATAACCGAGCGTTTCTCTTTTTCAAGTGCAGGGTGTAATATTTTCAACACAAAGGAGTTGATTATCCCATGACTACTAAAAAATTGACCTTCCGGCAGAAGATTCTCGTCGCCGGAACGCTGTTTGGAATGTTCTTCGGCGCGGGCAACCTGATCTTCCCCGTACATCTCGGCCAGATGGCCGGCCGCAACGCGGTCGTCGCCATGATCGGCTTTATCATCACGGCGGTTGGCATCCCCATCTTCGGCGTCGCCGCCATCGGCATCACGCATTCCGACGGCCTGCAGACGCTCTCGAGCAAGGTCGGCAAGGGCTACGGCATTTTCTTTACCTGCCTTCTGTACCTGACCATCGGCCCGCTCTTCGCCATCCCGAGATGCGCGACCGTTTCCTTTACCACCGGCATCACGCCCCTGCTGGGCGCGGATTCGCCGGAGTGGCTGTATCTGCTTGTCTTTTCGGCGGCGTTCTTCGCCTTCGTGCTGTTCTTCTCGCTGCGCCCCGGTAAGATCACCCTCTGGATCGGCAAGATCATCAATCCGCTCTTCCTGTTCTTCTTCGCAGTGCTGATCATCGCGGCGCTGCTCTCCCCCGGCGCAGCGATCTCCTCGGTCGAGCCGACGGAGGCCTATCAGAACGGTTCCTTCTTTCCCGCGCTCATTGAGGGCTACGGCACGATGGACGCCATCGCCGGTCTCGCCTTCGGCATCGTGGTCATCGACGTCATTCGCCGCATGGGTGTCGACAACGACGACATCATCGCCGAGGACGTGCTCTCCTCCGGTCTTCTTGCCGGTGCGCTGATGGCGCTGATCTACGTGCTGTCCATTCTGGTCGGCGCGCAGTCGAGAGGCATTTTCGAGCTGTCCGAAAATGGCGGCATCGCCCTCACGCAGATCGCGGGTCATTACCTTGGCGGCGTGGGCCAGTTTATCCTCGCCTTCACCATCACCTTTGCCTGTCTCAAGACCTCCATCGGCCTTGTCACGGCCTGCTCGGAAACGTTTGTCAAGATGACGAACGGTAAAATTTCCTACCGCACCTGGGCGATCCTCTTCACGGTGTTTTCGTTTGCCGTTTCCAACATTGGACTGAGTGCCATCATCGAGTATTCCGTCCCGATGCTCATGCTCATCTATCCCCCGGCCATTGCGCTTATCCTGCTGGCCTTTATCGGCAAGTTCTTCGCTCATGACCGTGCCGTGTATGTCGCGACGATGATCGGTACATGGGCAGCCGCTATTTTCGACTGCATGAAGACGCTGCCCGCGTCGGTGCAGACTTCGCTCCGCCTCGATGTGCCTATCGCCTTTGCGGAAAAATATCTGCCGTTGTTCGACAAGAACCTCGGCTGGCTGCTGCCTGCACTCGTCGGCTTTGCGATCGGCATGCTCATTCGCTCGAGCCGGAAGGGCGCGCTCGTCCCCCATGCCTGACGAACCAAATTAAAGTAAAAACGCACCGCACGGCAGAGTTATTTCTGCCGTGCGGTGTCATTTTTTCAGCGGCTCCGAAAACGGAGAATCAGCAAGCTGCCGAGGTTCACCAGCAAAATCGTCGCGGCCCATGAAAGAGGGAACGCATGGTACAGCATCGGGAGCGTTGGATGCGCACAGCACGGGAGATAGATTATGTGCAGTCCTCCATCAAAGATGCTCGCCGATCTGGAGCAAAAATGGGGCATGACGCTGCTGGAGCGCAGTAAAAGCGGCGTCTGCCTGACCTCCGCTGGGGAGCCGGTCAGGCCGTTTTTGCTGCTGGAGCACAGCGGAAAAGCCGAGGTCTCCGACTTGCTGGAGCGCGCTCATGTGCAGTCGGACATCCACTTCACCGCCTGGGAGGATTTTGCCATCACGGCGATGGTGGAAAGGGGTCTCGGCGTCAGCATCCTGCCAGGCCTGATCTTGCAGCGCATCCCGTACAAAATCGAAATCCGCTCCTGCAGCAGCCCTATTACCACCCAATCGGCCTTGCTATGAAGAAGCAGGCCCACCCGACACCCGCCGTGCAGAAGTTCATCGAATACCTTCCATCGCAGGAAGTAGCGAAGTAGGCTACAACAGCGGCGCCGGCGGTCGAAAGCTGGCAAAGATAAGGTAAAATAACTTGCGCAAATTGAAAATCGCATAAAAGGAGACATAGCT
>OLRF01000249.1_pt1 | contig 79273 bp, 65 predicted proteins | sample 1672061 | NCBI WGS metagenome assembly OLRF01 (sample SAMEA3136641, study PRJEB25190) | human gut metagenome | reverse complement strand
AAGCCCCAACCGGTTGTTGTGCCGGGTTCGGGAGTTACGGGGTTCTGGGTGGGAGTGGGTTCCTCGGTGGGAGGTACGGGAGTGGGCTCACTGCCGCCGGTGATGGTAACGGTTGCGTTATTTACAACGTTGGCAATGGGGGTTGCCTGACCGCCGGTGGGGAAGTTTTTGAACTCAGTGATGACGAGAGCGAGATCGCTTGCGCCGTTTGCTGCACCTTCCTTAACGCGGAGCGTTACGGAGCAGATGGTGCCGCTCTGAGTGAAAGCAGCGGTGGGCATCATGACGCCGAGGCGCATGGAGCCGGGGATGGTGGTGGCATCAACAAGCTGAGTGCCGCCGAGGTCGATGATCTGGTTGAGAACATCGCCGAGAGTGTGGGACACATACTCGAATGCATCAGCATTATAGTTGAACTGCATGTTGAGTACATGTGCTTCGAAAGTGCCGTTCACGGTGAGGTTAACGGTGATTTCGTTGCCGGGGGTTGCCGTTGCGGGTGCATTTTCAACTGCGAATACAACTTCGCCGTCTGCAAACACGGGGATGGCTACAAGGGAAAGTACCATCATTGCCGCTACGAGCATTGCAAGAAACTTTTTCATGTGGTTCTCCTTCCAACATATTTTTTTGCAGCTTTTGCTGCTTCGACCGAGCAGACGCTGTTGCACGTCCGCGCCAATCGGACATTATTCTATCAAAAAAATAATGAATGTGCAATTCCCAAAGCAAAATGCTCTTTTTTACTTGGTGACATTTGAATATTCAATTTTCCCTTCACTGCCGTAAATATCGCGCATTCTATCAACATTCTCTTTTTGTAAAAATAAATAATATATTTTTAATTTCAGCCATAATCAACCTTAATTTGCACCAAATTACATTCCATCGCCAACTTATCACGCATATATCGTCCGCCGAACGAGCAGAATAAAGGCATTGGAACACAAAAAAGTCCAAAGCCTGAATAAACGGATTATTCTGAATACTGAAAGGAACAGAACAATGAATCGCAAGCAACAAATCAAGTGGCGGTTTCGCAGATTCCGCCTTCGCTCAGCAGTTTTTATGCGCCGCAACGGACTTTATCTTGCCCTTGCGGGCTGTCTCGCCTCCCTCGGCGGCGCAGCAGTTTTGATTTTTACGGCCGGAGGGAACGATGCCCCGAATGCACCGGTCAACCGTTCGGACGACCAAAGGCTTGAAAACGTGCTGAACACTGTTTCCGCCGAAAGCGGCACTCCGGTGCCCGCCGTTGAAACGCCGGCCGCAGGCACAGCCTTGCCGCGCCCAACGCCGCTTGCACTGCCGGAATTCACGCCCATGCCCGAACTTTCGCCCGAACCCGAACCGACTGCGGACGGAATTTTGTCCGGATTGAAGCCGCCGGTTGACGGAACCGTTATGAAGAGCTTTGCAATCAACTCTCTGCTTTATTCGGAGACGCTTCATCAATGGATGACGCATCCCGGAGTTGACATAGAATGCAGCAAGGGCAGTGAAGTCCGTGCAATTGCGGACGGAACGATTGAAAATGTTTATGTTGACGACAGGCTCGGAGTCACAATCGTCATCTCTCACGCAAACGGCATGGCAAGCGTTTACTCCAATCTGAAGGCTGAGCCGCCCGTGAATATCGGCGACAGAATCACCGCCCGTCAAGTCATTGGCTGCATCGGCGACACGGCGATCAGCGAATGCGCGGAGCGGAGTCACCTGCATTTTGAAATCCGTGTCAACGGCAGCCCTGTCGATCCCGAAAGTATTATAACCTTTATTAAGCCGTGAACAGTCGTGAACAGCGGACAACGAATCGGAAACAGGCATTTGCGGAAATGAGATTAAGGCAGTGAGCTTAAAAGTCATATGCCTCCCTCATTTCCCCGCCGTTCACCGTTCCCGATGCCTTTTAAACCCGAAAAATCGTCCGCGGCTGCGGCACTTTTTTAATTGCAAAATTCGCCCGCGCGTTTTATAATAAGGTCAGTTTCAATCCGGCGCAGTTTCCGAACCGGATTCGCAGCAGATTTTCGAATGGAGAAATATTATGAAAACGCTTACCGTTATCCCGCTTGCAACGCCGCAGACCGTTCCTCAGAACTCACTCGAAGCGGTTAAATCCGTTGACCGACTGTATTTGCAGACAACGGAGCATATATGCGCAAATGCCGCACTCCGCATCCGTCCCGAAGCGGTTTCAATGGATGATTTATACAGCGAATGCTTTGATTTTGACGAATTGAACGAACGCATTGCCGAAAGGCTTGCGGCGGCATTCGAATCCGAGAATGCGGAAAACCTCAACGTCGGCTATGCCGTCCTCGGCCGCGGCGTTGAAGGTGAGCTTGCCGCGCTGTTGTGCAGCCGTGCGAACGAAAACGGATTTACCGTCCGTTTCATGCCCGCGCCGGGCTTTGCGGAATCTGCGGTTTGTGCCGCCGCAAACTGCGGGCATATTGCGCCGTGGTCGGGTTATGATATTCGTTCGGCGCATTCCTTCAGTATAATAGGAACGGATTTCCCCGTTGTTATTGAAGAGACGGACAACCTGCTTATCGCGGGCGAAATCAAACTTCGGCTGAGCGAGTACTACCCGGATGAATCCGATGTTTTTGTCTGCACAATGAACAACTGCGGAGAATACGATGTTAATTGCCTTCCGCTGCACCTAATGGATCACCCGGAAGCGGAAAAGCTTTACGGTGCGGCAACCGTCGTTCTTGTTCCCCCCTGCGGGCTTTTGCAGCGTACACGCCACGGCATTGACGGGCTGCTTGAAGTTATGCATCGGCTCCGCGCTCCCGGCGGCTGCCCGTGGGATGCGGAGCAAACCCACGAAAGCCTGCGCTCCTCGCTGCTGGAAGAAACATACGAGGTGCTTGATGCGCTCGACAGCAACGATATGACTGCGCTTGAAGAGGAACTCGGCGACCTGCTGCTGCAAATCGTTTTCCATTCCGTTATCGAAGAAGAATGCAGCGACTTCACCCTGCGTGATGTCACAACGGGAATCACCAACAAGCTCATTTATCGCCATCCGCATGTGTTCGGCAGCGTTCATGTTGACGGCACGAATGACGTGCTTGCAAATTGGGAAAAGCTCAAGCAGAAAGAGAAGCACCAGCAAACCGTGGCCGACACTCTGCGCACAGTTCCCAAAGCATTCCCCGCACTGATGCGCAGCTGCAAAATTCAAAAGCGCGCCGCCCGAGTCGGGTTCGATTGGGACACCGCTGCCGACACCCTGCCGAAAGTCCACGAAGAGGCGGACGAAGTTCTTGATGCACTCAAAAAGGGCGATGCTCCGGCAATTGCGGAAGAAATCGGCGATCTGCTCTTTGCCTGTGTAAATGCGGCCCGCAAAGCCGGTGTCGATCCGGAGCTTGCACTTGCCGCAGCAACGCAAAAATTCACGAACAGATTCATCAAAATGGAAGAACTCATCCTGTCCGAAGGCGGTTGTCTTTCGGATATGACTCTTGAGCAAATGGATTCATATTGGGATAGGATAAAAAAGTGAATTAAATTGCGATATTTGCTTAAAATATACCAAAAAGCTATTGTGTTTTCGGCGCGAGACTGATAAAATACTGAATGTTGCTTAAGGGTTCGGGTTTTCCGCCCGAACAAAGCATAACAGGGTTCTGCACCATGTTGTGCACAATAGCGTAATTTTTAGTTTATTCTATAAACGGAGGAACATACAATGAATAAGGCTCAGCTTATCAGCACTCTTGCGAGCACGACCAACCTTACCAGGAGGGATGCAGACGTTGCAGTCAATTCCATCTTCAATCTCATCATCGAACAGCTCAGGCAGGGCGACAAAGTTCAGATCGTCGGCTTTGGCTGCTTTGAAGTTCGCGAACGTCCCGCACGCAAGGGCCGCAACCCCATGACCGGTGAGGCTATCGATATCGATGCCACCCGTTCCGTTGCTTTCAAGCCCGGCAAGTCCATTAAAGACGCTATGGACAACAAATAATTTTTGCTTATAAACCAAACTTTCCGGCCGCACTGTATGTCATATAGCGCGGCTTTTAATTTATTTATTCGAAAAGGCTTGATTTCTGCCGTTTTCGTGGTAAAATACTGTTGAGGCAGCTGAGCTGCCTCGGAATCAAATATTTTTCGGAGGTAATACTCATGGCTTATCGTATCACTGAAGCTTGCATCGCATGCGGCGCATGTGCAGCAGACTGCCCCGTCGGCGCAATTTCCGAGGGTGACGGCAAATACGAAATCAATCCCGACGCTTGCATCGAGTGCGGCCTTTGCGCAAGCACATGTCCCGTCGGTGCTCCCACCAACGACTGATTCAGTCACAGCGCAGTTTTAATATCGCATTGAAAACTCGATTTTCATCCAATGCTTTTTAACACCTGCTCGTGAAAATCTCCACAAATTTATTTAACCCGAAAGAGGGCGCGGTTCACCGTGCCCTCTTTCGGTTTTTTCGAATACACTTCTCCGCGGGGTTCCGCCGAAAAGTTCAAATTCAGTCAAAGCCCACCTGCTTCACGGCTGTCTTTGCCGAAGAACAGTTTGTTTAATATATTTCAAATAAAAACAGCTCGCACGGTGCGGTTTGCAGCCGGGCGAGCGTTCTCTTTAGTTTGGTTTACTGATTAATTTGTTTTTTTGTTTTTCCTGCTTCCGAATTCACGTTCAAACAATTTTTTGATTCCGCATGCAAAGCAAAGCACATAACCCAGCACCGAACCCACAACATCCTCCAGTATCTGATACGGCAGTTTCATAACTGCATATTCGGGAGTTGAATAGATGAACGCTCTGCCGAGTGAGTAGCCGACAGTGTTTATAACAATGCCCAGAATGACGCCGATCACGGCACCCGCATTCAATTTGCTTCCGCGGAAAAGTTTGCGGGCGCAAAGCGAAACAACAATGGCCTGAATGCCGTGTGTCACAAGGGAAACAAACATCGGCGCAGGGTAAAAAAGCAAATCCCCGATGAACGCGCCTATGCCGCCGACGATGAACGCGCAAAGCGGATTCAGCAATATCGATGCAATGGTTATTATCGCGTTGTTAAGATAAATATGCCCGCCCGGAACCGGCACGCTGAGCATTGAGGAGCTCATGATAATGTTCATCGCAAGGAACATTGCCGTCACGGTGAGGGTTCTTGTTGAAAACTTTTTTTCATTCGTTTTAATTTCCATAATGCCGCCTTTCTGTTTCGCACGGGCATCCGCCCGAGGCTGAAGCTTTCTGTCGTCCCTTACGGGACTTGACTTTTGACGAAGGTTATTATACACTTAAACTGATACTGTCGCTATCGTCAGTTAAGGAATATTTGATAAGGTCAGTTTGAAATGAAATACAGAATCGACAAGGCTTCAAAAACCCCCGCATACGAGCAGCTCTACCGCTTGCTCCGAGCGGATATTGCCGAAGGCGTGCTTCCCCCGCGATATAAGCTGCCGTCCAAACGTTTTCTGGCGGCGGAGCTTGAAATTGCGGTTATCACCGTTGAACATGCCTATGAATTGCTCTGCGATGAGGGTTATGCCGTTTCGCGCCCCCGCAGCGGCTACTATGTTGCATACGGAGCGGAAGGGCTCACCGCCGGTGCGCCCCGCGCAACACAGGCACAGATGAGCGCGCACAATATCGGTGCGGATGAGGATTTCCCTTTTTCCGTGCTTGCAAAAACCATGCGCCGCGTTCTTTCGCGCTGCGACAGGGGCATTCTTGTAAAATCCCCGAACAGGGGCACGGACGAGCTTCGCCGTGCAATTGCGGACTATCTTTTGCGGAGCCGCGGCATTTCCGCTGCACCGGAGCGCATTGTCATAGGTTCCGGTGCGGAATACCTTTACGGCCTGATAGCGCAGCTTTTTGAACGCGGTTCCTCCTTTGCGGTCGAAAATCCGTGTTACGAAAAAATACCTCGTGTTTATGAAGCAAACGGGATCGCCTGCATTCCGCTCAAAATGGGTTCGGACGGAATTTCTTCCTCCGCCCTTTCGGAATGCAGAGCGTCGGCGCTGCATGTCACCCCCTTTCACAGTTACCCGAGCGGCATAACCGCGGCCGCCGCAAAACGCGCCGAATACATTGACTGGGCAAGGCGCGGCGGTGCATTTATTGTTGAAGACGACTATGCTTCCGAATTCGCCGTTGCGGGCAGGCAGATCGACACCATGTTTTCGCTTGCTCCGGACATTGTTGTGTATGTCAACACGTTCACAAAAACCATCGCTCCCGCTATGCGAATGGGTTATATGCTGCTTCCCGAAAGTCTCGATACATTGTTTTCCAAAAAACTCGATTTCTACTCCTGCACCGTGCCCGTGTTTGAACAGTATGTGCTTGCGGAGTTCATAAATAACGGCGACCTTGAACGCAGCATCAACCGCAGGCGGCGCCGGCTCCGGCGGGACAGGCAGCTTTTTTCAAAAGAAGACGGAACCGATTAAACCTGTTTGCCAACAGATATATCTCGGTTCATATATTCTATTTTGAGCATATTCCTGTTGCATTTTCGTCAATTTCTGCGTATAATTTTGTTGCTGTTTTGTTTCGAACGAAACAGAGCAAGCAAATATCCGGAGGGTACATTCCAAATGAAAAAACTTCTCGCAATCGTTCTTGCGGCAGTTATGGCGTTCGGCGTTTTCGCGTTCACCGGCTGTTCCGGCAAAACGGGAAAATCCGATTTCAAAGTCGGTGCAATTCTCATCGGCGACGAAAACGAAGGCTACACCTACGCACACATTCAGGGCATTGAGGCCGCAAAAAAAGCCTGCAACCTCAGCGATGATCAGATCATCTACAAATACAACGTCACCGAGGACGAAAAGTGCTATGAAGCAGCAGTCGACCTCGCGGAACAGGGCTGCAAGCTCATCATCGCGAACTCCTTCGGTCATGAGGATCACCTCATCCGCGCCGCAAAAGAGTATCCCGACGTTGTTTTCTGCCACGCAACCGGTCAAAAGGCTGCAAAGCATACCGAGCTTAACAACATTTTCAACTATTTTGACAGCATCTACGAAGCTCGCTATGTTTCCGGCATCGTTGCGGGCATGAAGCTCAAGGCGCTCATGGACGAAGGCAAAGTTACCGATCCCTACATCGGCTACGTCGGCGCATACCCCTATGCAGAAGTTGTTTCCGGCTACACCGCATTCTTCCTCGGCATCCGTTCCATCGTTCCCGAGGCTCATATGGACGTTCAGTACACCAAAGAGTGGTTCGATCTCGTTAAAGAGAGCGAAGCCGCAAACGCCCTCATGTCCCGCGGCTGCGTCATCATCGGTCAGCATGCGGACTCCACCGGCGCACCCTCCGCTGTTCAGGCAAAATACGAAGCGGGCGAAACCGTATTCAGCGTCGGCTACAACATTGACATGCTCAGCGTTGCTCCCGATGTTGCCCTCACCTCTCCCCAGAACAATTGGGGTGCATATTACACCTATGCCTTCGAGCAGGTCATGAACGGCAAAAAGCCCGAGCAGGATTGGTGCCGCGGCTATTCCGACAACGCTGTTCAGCTCTCCCCCCTCGGCAAGGCTTGCGCAGCCGGCACTCAGGAAGCTGTTGACGCCGCAATCGAAAAGATTAAGAGCGGCGATCTGAAGGTATTTGATTGCAGCACCTTCACCGTAAACGGCGAACATCTCACCAGCTACGACAAGAGCCACGGCTTTGAAGGCACTCAGCTTATCTGGGACGGTTACTTCCATGAGTCCGAAGTTATCTCCGCTCCCCTGTTCGATATCCGCATCGACGGCATCACCGAACTGTCCAAGTAATTTGCATTCGCAGTAAATCGCTTTAACGATAAATTGCGATAAAACAATTTTACACCAACCTGCCGCTCGGGCTTCATCACTCGGGCGGCAGGTTTTGTTTCCGCCGGGCGGCAGATTTTGTTTCCGCCTTTTTCCTGTCACGAAAAATGAATTGTTAACAAATTGTTCACAATTTCAGGGCAAAACTGGGTTGACATCACTGCTTTGATATGTTATCATGCAAGTGTATACAAGAACTGCATCGGAATTCAGTCCTTTGCAAAACAATCTGCGAAGAAACGTCTCGCACCCGACGGCTGAAAATCCGTTGGGGAAGTGAACAAATCACTCTCAGTTTCAAGGAGGAATTTAATCAATGAAAAAACTGGTATCTCTCATCCTCGTTTTCGTGTTGACGCTCTCCGTGCTTGTTTGCGCGCAGGCATCCACGATTTCCGACAACCAAACGACCCGCAATGCGGAAACTTCTTCTGCCGAAGCGGAAAAAGCCCAGGCCGAACCTTACGTCGTTAAGGTTTACGACGCCGCAAGCTTTACCGACAAGCATTCCGCTTTGACGAATAAACGCGGCGAGCATGTTGAATCAAGCGCAATTCTCACAACTCATTACCTCATGAGCGACGGAACATGGCGCGTGCAAAAGTATGACGGCAGCGGCATGGACGACAAGGTTTTCAACCACAGGTACATCCTCAGCAGCGGCAACAGCTTCGATCTTCCGTTGGTTGTGCTGACGGTAAACGATACCGATATGGACTGGTATTATGCCCTTATCGCAGGAACCGGTCTCAGCAGCGACTTTGACCAAAGCACGGAATTCCGGAACGAAGCACGTGTTGTTGCACAGTTCTTCAGCGATGCTACCGTTGAATACCTTGACATGCAGGATCAGGTTCCCGCACACTCCATGACGCTCACACACAGCGAAACAAGCAAGTAAAGTGTAATCCTGCTGCGCCGCGCTCGATAGTCTCTCTGCATCACGCAAAGTTTTCTTTCGAATTCGCGGTCAATTGAATCGGCAACAACCGACAGGCTGCCGCTCGGGCTTCATCGCTCGGGCGGCAGTTTTTGTTTCTGCCGTTTTTACACCGTGAAAAATGAATTGTTAACAAATTGTTCACAATTTCAGGGCAAAACGGGGTTGACATCACTGCTTTGATATGTTATTCTTTGATTGTATATCGGTTTATACTTGAGTTTCGGTTAAGTCGTTTCCGATAAAAACGATATAAAATATGAAAGTGTGGTATTTATGAAAAGGTTTAAAGCTGTGGCAATATTGGTCATGTTTGCGGGCATTATCCTGCTTTTGCAGGCCTGCACACCGAAAAACGGCGCGCCGACGCCGATCGATGCCGAAGAAACGTTTTCAAGGCTGCTTAAAGAGGTGCACTATGCCGCCGAACTTGAGGACGCAAGCGAGTATTCGGAATACATTCTCAACGAACTGCCGAATGATGTTGAGGTTCGAATGTATCTTTGCGGCGGGGGACGCGCCGACGCACTCATCATGTGCAAAGCGAGCAGCGACTCGCAGCTGCCCGCAATTCGTGCCGTGCTAAAAAAATACATTGCATCGAGCCAACAGAATGCGGAACGATACAATCCGAGCGAAGTTTCAAAATATGATAACTCAGTTTGGTTCGAAAGCGGGCTTTATATATTTGTTTGCATAACGGCCGATACCGCCGGAGTTAATGCGGTTTTAAAATAAACTTATTAACGGAGATTACCTATGAAAATCAAAAGTTTTTTTATTCTGTTGCTTGCATGTGCACTGCTTTTTGCGGGCTGCAAAGTTGAAACCGATGCCCCCGATTCGCCTGCTTCACCCGCTCCGTCCGCTGCACCTACGGATTTTGTTTTATACAGAGCGGATTCTTTTCGAATCGGCTCGCAGGCATATGAAAAATGCAGCTTCAATGAGGATATTTCAAAAAAATACGCCGCACTCATCGGCAAAGCAGCCGATGCGCTTGCGGGGGAAACGCAGGTTTACTGCCTCGTTATCCCGACTGCATACGGCGTGCTTCTTCCCGATGATATGAAGGAACTCATTCCCGATTATTCGGATATGGAAACGAACATTTCTTCAATTTACGCTGCTCTTCCCGAAAGTGTCGAGCCCGTCCCGGTTTGGGATAAGCTCCGGGAACACAGCGGCGAGTTCATCTATTTCCGCACCGATCCGCACTGGACGGCGCGCGGTGCATACCTCGGATATGAGGCTTTCTGCGAAGCAAAGGGCATTGCGTCGATTCCGCTTGATGCTCATCGTGCTGTAAATTTTGATGGTTTCCTCGGCACACTTTATTTTGAAAACGGATGCGATGAAAAGCTCCTGCCGGAAGAGACCATTGAAGCATTCTACCCTGTCAGCGACGGAGTAACGCTCACCGTAACAGATGCGGACGACAACACAACGGATTGTCCGATCGTTGCGGATGTGAGCGAGCTCCATGCTCTGGCAAAATATCGAACTTTTTCCGGCGGAAACAATCCGTTTTCCGTTGTGACCAATCCAAACATAAAGGATGATTCCGTGCTTATTTTAGCCAAGGAAAGCTTCGGAAATCCGCTGCCCGCGTTCCTTTGCGACCATTATTCAACAATTTACATTATTGACTATCGCAGCTGGTACGGCAATATCATCGATTTTGCACGGGAAGTTCATGCCGATGATCTGCTTTTTGCAAACAATATCAATGCGGTAAACTCCGGAGGAAATGTTGGTTTCATCGCAATGAAAATCAAATGAACCAAGCAAAATCCGCTCAAGTGTTTTGCAAATGAATTGTTAACAAATTGTTCACAATTTCAGGGCAAAACCGGGTTGACATTATTACTTTGATATGTTATCATGTAATTGTATACAAGAACTGCATCGGAATTCGCTCCTTTGCAAAACAATCTGCGCAGAAACGTCTCGCACCCGACGGCCGATAAATCCGTTGGGGAAGTGAACAAATCACTCTCAGTTTCAAGGAGGTATTTAAGCAATGAAAAAAATCCTGTCTCTTTCTCTTGTTTTCGTGTTGGTGCTGTCCGCATTTGTTCTTGCAGCCTGCAAGGGAACCAACGACAAAGACGCACAGAACACCGCCCCGCCGCATTCGGCTGCTTCCGAAACCGCCGCGCCGACGGAGACTCCTACCGCCGCACCGGAAACCGAAGCCCCGACGGCAGACCCAAATCCGAGACCCGATCCCGTAACCGTCGAATGGCTTGCAGGGGAAATGCAGCGCCGCTATTACGTCGGCTGTATGAACCTTGAGCTTATGGATTTTTCCGACATTATGGACAGAAACGAGGATACCGATCTGTTCTTTTGGGATAATCAATTTGCGATCGACCGGATCAAATTCGATCCGGATGACAAATTCACCGCTGTAACCATTGAGGAGGCGTATGTCAAGCAGATTGTGAATGAAACAGAATCCGAAATCACGGCGGATGTGTATGTCTTCACGAGGCATCCAACTTACAGCTTTGACGATGACGGCAGCGATAGGGGTTTTCAAATCACCGTTGATAAACAGAGAATGGTCATAATCTCCTACTCTGAGCCCTTTGGGTACTCTACCATATATACTGCTCGACTGCTTCCGCTTGCCTCAAGCTATCGCAGGGAAGGGCTGCCTTGGCAGGAAGCCAATAAAAAGGCATATGAAGAACTCTATGCCGAAACGGTTGCTTTTGCCACTGCCTATCCGAGACAAACACCGCGGGGCTGATCAATCATGCGTTCAGCCTTGATTGCAAAACAATTTGAGCCTAAGTTTCGGTTTTATCGTTTCCGACAACAAAAAAAAGCGATAGCAAATTCAAAATACGGAGGATCAAAAAATGAAAAGGTTTTTATCGATTATCCTTGCGCTGCTGTCCGCATTTTTTCTTGCATCCTGCAAGGGAACCAACGACAAAGACGCACAGAACACCGCCCCGCCGCATTCGGCTGCTTCCGAAACCGCCGCGCCGACGGAGACCCCCACCGCCGCACCGGAAACCGAAGCCCCAACGGCAGACCTAAATCCGAGACCCGATCCCGTAACCGTCGAATGGCTTGCAGCGGAAATGCAGTGCCGCTATTACGTCGGCTGTATGAACCTTGAGCTTATGGATTTTTCCAACATTATGGACAGAAACGAGGATACGGATCTGTTCTTTTGGGATAATCAAATTGCGATCGACCGGATGAAATTCAATCCGGATTACAATTTCACCGCTGTATTCATTAAGGAGGTGTATGTCAAGCAGATTGTGGATGAAACAGAAACCGAAATCACGGCGGATGTGTATGTCTTCACAAGTCACCCCAATCCTACTTTTTCTATGAGCGGCATCGGTATGGATTTTCGAATCACCGTTGATAAGCAGAGAATGGTCATAATCTCCTACTCTGAGCCCAATATTTGCGATAGCATATATAATAATCGACTGCGTCCGCTTGCCTCAAACTATCGCAGGGAAGGTCTTACCTGGCAGGAAGCCAATAAAAAAGCATATGAAGAGCTTTATGCAGAATTTGCCGATTATGCAAGCAACCATCCGAGAGAAACACCGCAGGGCTGATCAATCATGCGTTCAGCCTTGATCGCAAAACAATTTGAACCTAAGTTTCGGTTTTATCGTTTCCGGTAACAAAAAACGATAATAATTTAAATATACGGGCGGAATTGAATCAACCGCCGCCTGCCGCTCGGGCTTCATCCCTCGGGCGGCAGGTTTAATTTTAGGCAAGGTCGGTTTTGAAATTGTCGTGAATTTTCCCTTTAATTCTCAAATTCATTTATCCGGATTCATTTCGGCCGAAGTTTCCCTTTCGAACGGAAAAACGTACTGCGAAAGACCGAGTTTATCGCGAACGGCGGCGAGTTCGCGCTGAACCGATTCGCCGACCGGAACGCCCTTGTCCCTTCGATCCAGCCACTTCAGATATTCCATTTCTCCCGCCGTGTATATGCGTTCGCGCCCGGGCGCAACCTTCGAAGCACGCAAAGCGCGCAGAATATCCCCGGCAGTCTTTTTGAACGCATCGATTCCCATAAACGCTTCCGGATCGAAAACCATGAAATAATGCCCCAACCCATGTGGTTTTTTGGAACCGTCCTCCGCAATGCCGGTGAGCATCTTCATGTAGTTGCCCTGTGCAAGCGCAGCGGAAAGGATTTCAACCACGGTTGCATAGCTGTACCCCTTATATCCGCCGACGGGCATGAAGCTTGCTTCGCCGCGCAAAAGTGCCGCAAGAATTTCATCGCTGTCGGTCATAAACTTTCCGTCCCGCCCGATAACACGCCCTTCCGGTGTGGGTTTGCCCTGTCTTGCAAGAACTTCGATTTCGCCGCGTTGGGTGATCGATGTTGCACAGTCAATCACAAACGGGAACGGTTCATCAGTCGGCATTGCAATTGTGAACGGGTTGGTTCCCAGCATGGGTTCAACGCCGAAAGTGGGCGCAATGCTCGGCCTTGCATTCGTTCCGGTGAAGCCGATCATGTTTTCCCGAGTTGCCATCATTGCCCAATAACCCGCAATACCGTAATGACTGGAGTTGCGGATTGCACCGGCTGCCATTCCGTAAGTTTTCGCTTTTTTGATGAGCTTTTCCATCATGCTGTGGCTCGCAACCATGCCCATGCCGTTGTGAGCATCATAAACAAGCGTTGTGGGCGTTTCGCGCAGCACTTCAATATTTGTGACAGGATTCAATATTCCCTGTTCGAACCTGTCGATATAAATCGGTTTGAAACGATTGCAGCCGTGGCTCTCAATCCCCCGTCTGTCGCTTTCAACAAGAACATCGGTGCAGATTTCCGCATCCCTTTCGGGAACGCCATAGCCCATGAACGCATCTTTCATGAAATTTGTGATAACATCCCACGGGATATAGGGTCTCGTTTCGGGCATTTGTGAACCTCCTAAAATTACATTATGTTTTCCGCGTATCCAATTCACGCATATATGGATTATACCACTTTTTCAGCCGTTTTGACAGCAAAAAAAATCCGTATTTATATATTGCGCCGCATATTACTTTTTTTGTTGCATAACGAACCGTTACTCGGCTTTATTGCGCAATATGCATAAATTTCCCGGGAAATAATGCCGTGCAGCCGATCTGTTTCATCCGAGATATTTCCTGAAGCATCACGTGAACGGTCTGTCGAAACGAACGACAGCATAGTATTTTCCGCCGTTTTTCCCTGAAGGGAGTTCCGCTGCGGCATATTCGATTTTTTCAAGGATCTCTGCCTGCGGCATCTTGTTGTCATACGGCACAACAACATCGAAAATCAGATTGGTATGCGTCGGACCGGGAACAATTCGAAAATCATGCATCGTCAACCCGCTGTTGATTTCAAACAGAGCCGCTTCCATACGCTCGTGAAGCATCTGTGTCTGCTCATCCTCCGCCGCAACAGGGTCAAGATGAATCGTTGCATCACAGCCAAGCTCCTGCCTAAGTCGGCGTTCGGCATTGTCAACGATATCATGCAGCTTAAAAATATCCGAACCCGATTCGGTCGGCATTTCGGCGTGAAGCGAAATTATCTGTCTTCCAGGGCCGTAATCGTGAATTATGAGATCGTGAATCGCTGAAATCTCCGGATAAGAGAGAACAATGTCGTTGATTCTTTTTACAAATTCCGGATCGGGCTCAGTCCCAAGCAATGGCGCGAGCGTATCCCGAACCGACATTATTCCGGCGCGAAGCACGAACACAGCAACCGCCGCACCGCACCAACCGTCAATATTAATTCCGAGGAAGTGACCGACAGCCGATGAAACGAGTACAACTGCCGTTGCAATGCTGTCGGAAAGTGAATCCTTGGCCGCTGCGGCGAGTGCGGGCGATGCAAGCTTTTTGCCGAGAGAACCGTTGTAAACCGCCATATAGATTTTCACGGCAACGGAAAAAACCAGTATCACTGCTGTCAGAACCGAAAACTCAACTGCCTGAGGCGCAATGATTTTTTCAACCGAAGTTTTAAGCAGCTCAACGCCCATAAGTATTATTGCAGCCGAAACCAGCAGACCCGCAATATATTCAAACCTGCCGTGTCCGAAAGGGTGTTCCTTATCCGGTTTCTGTCCCGCAAGCCTGAACCCAATCATGGTTATTACCGAACTGCCCGCATCCGCAAGGTTGTTGAACGCATCCGCAGTCACGGCAACGGATTTTGCAAGGCTGCCCGCAATGAATTTTCCTGCAAAAAGCAGAATGTTCAGCAGTATGCCAACGGCACCGCAAAGCACGCCGTATGCACGGCGCGTTGCGGGATCATCATACTCCCTCGGAGTCTTAATAAACAGTTTTGCAAGAAATTTCAGCATTTTTCACCTTACTAACGCAATTTCCGTTATTGATTGCATTCTTAACCGCATAAACGTAATGGCTTTACGCGGTGCCGTTCACGCACCGCAAAGCACGCCGTATGCACGGCGCGTTGCGGGATCATCGTACTCCCTTGGAGTCTTAATAAACAGTTTTGCAAGAAACTTCAGCATTTTTTGAATTCAATGCGTGTTCTTCTTATTAATTGCATTCATAATAACAGTCATAACCTCTTGAGTGCCGTCCAATGTCGGGTCCGCTTTCATATTTGCGCGATAGGTCTCACGAGAAGCATACAGTTCGTTTACCCTGTCAACAAGCACTTCCGGGGTCAGCTCCTCTTGCGGAAGAACGGCCGCATAACCCTTTTTGCGAACATATTCCGCATTCAGGATTTGATCGCCGCGGCTTGCGCCGAGGGGCAGCGGAACAAGCAGCGCGGGAATGCCGAGCGCGAGAAATTCAAACACGGCATTTGCACCTGCGCGGCTTACAACAAGTTCGGTCGCTGCAAGCAGATCCGGCAGTTCTCTGCTGATATACTCATATTGTCTGTAACCCGGGCAGTTGATGCTTTCATCCAGCTTGCCCTTCCCGCAAAGATGAACAATATCGAATTGCTTTGTAAGTTTCGGCAGTGCTGCCCGAACTCCGTCGTTCAATGCAGCCGCTCCGAGACTTCCCCCCATAATAAGTATAATAGGTTTTTTGCCGTCAAAACCGAGGAATTGAAGTCCGCGCTCACGCTTGCCGCTGAAAAGCTCGCGGCGAATCGGCGTTCCTGTATGAACTGCGGCGCTGCGCTTCTTGCCGAGGTGCTCCAGCGTGTCCTCAAATGTTACGCAAATCGTGTCAGCAAATCTGCCCGCAATTCGGTTCGCAAGCCCCGGAGTATAATCCGATTCATGACAAATTACTGTTGTTTTTCCTTTCGCGGCAATAACAACCGGCACACTCACAAAACCGCCCTTTGAGAACACAACATCGGGCTGAAGCGATTTCATCAGCTTTTTGGATTGAGATATTCCCTTAAGCACTTTGAACGGGTCTGAAAGGTTTTTCAGCGAAAAATAACGACGGAATTTTCCGGATTCGATAGCATGAAATTTGACATCATGCTGTTCCGAAATCAATTTCTCCTCAATGCTTCCGGCAAGTCCGATATAATGAATTTCGCACCCCTGTGCGCGAAGGTACGGAAGCAGCGCGATGTTAGGCGTCACATGACCGGCGGAGCCGCCGCCCGTCAGTATAATGCATTTTGACATAAATTCCCCTTTCTGCCCGCTGAAGGCAGCTTATTCTCCCGCAGACGGAAGCAATACTTCCGGCGGGCTTGTATATATATTACTGTTGACAGCTCATTTTGGTGCAGCTGCATCATTCCGCATTTTTCTCCGCTTCAAGCCGAGTTGATTCATCATGCCGCACAATTCGCCTGTTGAGCACCGCCGCAACCCCGAGGGACAACGTGTCAACAATCGGCTGAACCCACATGCAGCCGTACAGCGGAAACAGTGCATCCATCATGAAATAAAGCGGAATATCGAGAACTCCCTTGCGAAGAATCGAAACCGTTATCGATTCTTTTGCTTTGCCCATCGCCTGAAATTTGATTATCAGCGGGTAGCAAAGGCTCATCAGCGGCATTGCAAGCACCATCCTGCGCAGGAAGGCTGCCGCGTATTTCACCGTTACCTCGTTTTTGATAAACAGCGATGCCAGTCCCGGCGCAAAAATTTCATATATCACAACGCAAAAAAGCGCAAATGACAGTGAGATGATGCATCCGAAGCGGAACGAATCCTCTGTTCGTTTAAACTTTTTTGCAGCATAATTGTAGCCTATCAGCGGCAGCATGCCGTTGGCAACGCCGATTGAAAAAAACAGCGGCAATTGATCAAGCTTTTTCGTTATACCGACGGCAGCAACCGCCTCATTGCCGTATTTTGCAACAAAATTCATCTGCGCCGAAACGGCAACGACCGTCAAAGCATATTGCAAAGCGGACGGTGCACCTATGCGCAGTACCGCGCCCGCATGCTCACGCGAATGACTGAGCAGTGCGGGATTTAATCCCAAAACGGTTTTTCCGCGCTGTTTAATGATGTAGCAGATAAAGAATGCAAGCCCTACCGCATTCGAAATTGCGGTTGCCGCACCCGCACCCGCTGCGCCCATGTTCAATCCCCACGGAAGAACAAAAATCGGGTCAAGTGCAATGTTCACAATGCATCCGAGAATCGCGCCGAAGCTTGCAGCCGCTGCCGCGCCCTCCGAGCGAACAAGGTTCGTCAGCAAAGTTGTCAGCACCGTCGGCACCGCACCGAGCGTCAGTGTGTAAAAAACATAACCCCTTGCGTATTCAAGCGTCATACCGCGCGCGCCGCAGAGGAGCAGGATCCGTTCATTGAAAAGGCCGACCGCCGCACCGAAAACGGCTGCACTCAAAAGCCCGCTGTAAAAGCAGAATACGGATACCTCCCGCGCCTTATCGGGCTTTCCCGCACCGAGCAGCCGCGCAATAAGGCTTGCGCCGCCGATGCCGAAAAGGTTGCTGAGAGCTGTGAGCATCAAAAACGCAGCATTGGCAACCGTGACCGCCGCCGTTTTGTCCGGATCGTTTAGCAGGCCGACAAAATAAGTATCCGCAATACCGTAAGCCAATGCAACCATTTGGCTTGCAATTGCAGGCAGAATCTGCATCAGCACCGCACGCTTCACAGGCAGACTGCCGAGCAGTTCACTTCTGTTCAGTTGTTTTTTCATCCGAATGCCTCCGAAGCAAATTTTACATTTCAATCTGTTTTTGTCTCCAGCATGAAAAACGTATCAAGTAAGCATATGCAGGATGCGCCGGCTGAAGCATCATCATTTTAAAACTGCGCAAAAACGCTGAACCCGCTGCAAATCTCCGCATCAGGCATCTGCGTTTTTCGACTGTTCATTTTGCCTAATTGTTCTTTCGCTGACCGGCAGCTGCTTCAAAACAGACCCGAACGCGCTTATTGTTCTTTTTCCTTATCGGTCACCAGCGGCACCGAAAGAATATTCACAGGCATTTCCGGATCGTATTTATCCAAGCTGAGTGAAATTATTCCGAGGAAAGTTGCCATATCGCCCGTGCCGACGCCGTTCACGCCCGATGCGATGCTGATATTGATGTTTCCGTTAAAGGTTGTTACTCCGCTGAGTTTGAAGCTTGTGGATCCGCTTGAAACATAGAATTTTGCAGCAACAACGAAGTACTTTTGAAAGAATTCCGCATTATATGCCGCCTCCGCGTCCGCACGGGCCTGATCGCCCGGAATAAGCGGCAAAATTTCGGTTTTGAACGTTTCCTCATCACGAATCACAACCGGCTCACCGTTCTGCTGTCCGTCAGAGTTTATGCGCAGGAATTGCGCGGAAGAAGCATTCAGCAGTTCGTTGTAAATACTCGGAGATACCAAAACTTCGTTTGCATCCGGGGTCGGGTTTGCGGGCCGTTCATTCCCTCCGCAGCCCGCGAAAGCACAGGCCGCAAGAACGGCCGCAAGCATAAAGGTGAAAAGTCTAATGCTTTTTTTCATGTTTCTATGTTCCTTTCCGCCCCGTTCGGGGCTTTGCCGTTTTCGGAATGTTCGAAACGATTCGAAGCATCCCGCAATCTCAATCCTTTTGAGTCAGCTCACCCACAAGGTTCGTCTGCATCATATTGCGCACGCCGTCAATGCCGCTCGTGTGTCCGAGAACCCACATAAGCTTTGTTATTGCCGCCTCCGTTGTCATATCACCGGCAGAAATGATTCCGAGTTCCTTCAGCGGACGGCTGACCTCGTAAATATCGGGCGTGCTCTGTTCATACAGGCACTGCGAAGTCAGAATTACGGGAATATCGTTCGCCATCAGCCTTTCAATTGCCTTCAGATGATTGCGGCGAATGCTGTGCATTCCTCCCAAACCGAAAGCCTCCACAACAACTCCCTTAATGTCGCAGTCGAGGCAGCAGTCAAGCAATTTCGGACTGAGTCCGGGAATAAGCTTTATGAGCGCAACCCGCGGATCAATGTCGGTTGAAAAGCTGTATTCGCTGCGAACCTGCGGACTGTGCAGCGCAAGCATTCTGCCGTCGCTTACGGTGCCGATATATGGGTAATTAATCGATTCAAACGCATTGAGCGATGTTGTGCGCGTTTTTACGGCGCGGCAGCCGAGCATCAGCGAATTGCCGAAGCAGATATAGACCCCGCCCGTGAGCGCCGTTGCCGCAATGATTGCATTTTCAAGGTTGCGCCTTCCGTCGGAGTCCGGATAAACCGCGGGATACTGCGCACCCGTCAGCACAACGGGAATCCGAATCCCCGCAAGCATAAAGCTGAGCATGCTTGCAGTGTATGCCATGGTATCCGTTCCGTGTGTCAAAACAATTCCGTCACATTTGTCCGCATATTGGTTTATCGCTTCCGCAATGGTGATCCATTCCTCAGGTTGAATATTGGATGAATCCATGCTGAAAAGATCAACACAATGAACATTGCCGAAAACGCTGCACTGCTTTGCACCCTCGCAAGTGCTGCCTGCGCAATTCGAAGTTTCTCCGCGAACAAGGTTCAAAAGCTCCCTTGCCGAAAGCTCGGGCTTAAGCCCGTTATCGGTCGGCACACATGCAATTGTTCCGCCGGTGGATATAAGATAGATATTTTTCATTTTGTTAAAACCGTCCGGGTTTAATGTTCCGTGCGCATATCGGCGCACAATTTTCCATCCTTATCATACCGCATTTTGCGCTTTTCTGCAAGTGCAGAGCAAAAGCCGATTTCGGGCCCTTTACGTTCGGCATCGGGTTCGCGGGCTGTTCACTTCCCCCGCAGCCCGTGAACGCACAAGCCGCAGGCATAAAAGCGAACAGTTCGGCTTAAAGCTGATTATCAAAAATTAAAAGCGTCCCGTGTTGTGCGGAACGCTTTTTGATTTCAAACTCAGCTGCAATGCTGTTTTTTTCAATTTCGATGCCGACAGCAAAGCTGCTTTTAGATATGCGGCTTATTTGATTACATCGCAGTGCATGTAGGGCACAAGCACCTCGGGAATACGGATGCTGCCGTCGGCCTGCTGATAATTCTCAAGGATTGCCGCAACGCTTCTTCCGATTGCAACGCCGCTGCCGTTAAGTGTGTGAACAAGTTCGGGCTTGCTCTTTTTATCCCTGCGGAAGCGAATCTGCGCTCTGCGCGCCTGGAAATCCTCAAAATTGGAGCAGGAGCTTATTTCAACGTATCTGCCGTAACTGGGCATCCATACCTCGATATCATAGGTTTTTGCAGAGCTGAAGCCGAGATCGCCCGTGCTGAGGCAAACAACGCGATAGGGAAGGCCGAGACCCTGCAGGACGCGTTCCGCATCATGCGTAAGCTTTTCAAGCTCATCATAGCTGTCTTCGGGCTTTACGAACTTCACGAGTTCAACCTTGTTGAACTGATGCTGACGGATAAGACCCCTTGTATCCCTGCCCGCACTGCCCGCTTCGCTGCGGAAACATGCACTGTAAGCGCAATATTTGATGGGAAGCTCCTCACCGTTCAGAATATCGCCGCGGTGAATGTTTGTAACGGGAACCTCTGCCGTCGGGATAAGGAAGTAGTCCGTGCCTGCAACCTTGAATGCATCATCCTCAAACTTCGGGAGCTGACCCGTTCCCGTCATGGAAGCTCTGTTGACCATATAGGGCGGAAGAATCTCCGTATAGCCGTTTTCGGTATGTACATCGAGATAATAGTTTATAAGTGCACGCTCAAGCCTTGCACCGAGTCCGCGATAGACCGTGAACCTTGCACCCGTTATCTTGCCCGCATCCGCAAAATCAAGAATGTTCAGCGACTCGCCGAGATCCCAATGTGCTTTCGGTTCAAAATCAAACTTTGTCGGTTCTCCGAACCTGCGTACCTCCGCATTGTCGCGATCATCCGCACCGTCGGGAACGCTGGAATGCGGGATATTCGGAATTTTCATCAGAAGGTCGTCAAATTGTGCGTCGATTTGCGCAAGCTCCGCATCAAGCTCCTTGATATCATCCGCAACAAGCTTCATTTCCGCAAGCAGTGCGGAAACATCCTGTCCCTGCTTTTTAAGCACGGGAACCTTTGCGGAATCTTCATTACGTTTCGCCTTGAGCTGTTCCGTCTTTTGAATTACTTCGCGGCGTTTTTCGTCCAGTTCGAGAATGCCGCTGACATCCGCCCCCTTGTTGCGGCGCGCTTTCATTGCAGCAACAAGCTCCTCCGGATTCTTTCTGATTCGCTTAATATCTAACATTGTTTTCTCCTTGTGGCTTTGCGCCCGTTGTTTTTAATGCTCTGAATTATCTGCTTTTTTAAAAACAAGAATATTTTTCAAAAAAGCTTAAACCGGCTTCTCGGGTTTCGGTCGAGTTTGGGCGAAACCCGAGCCTCCGTTATCAGTCTGCGGTTCTTCCGCAGCATTTTTTGTATTTTTTTCCGCTGCCGCAGGGGCAGGGGTCGTTCGGTCCGATTTTTTTCGCAACGCGGAACGGTTTCGCTTTTTCCGGGCTGCCTGCATTCGTTGCCGCATTCCTTGCAGGATCACTCGCCGCACCGGGCTGCCTCGGAATCATATCAGGCTGCCTCCGTTCGGGAACCCTGATTACCGGGTGGTACAGGTTCATAACCGTCTCGTTGCGTATCTCGGCCGTCATGGTTTCGAACATATCAAAGCCCTCGTTGCGGTACTGCACAACGGGATCCTGATTGCCCATTGCACGCAGTCCGATACCCTCGCGCAGCTGATCCATTGCATCGATATGATCCATCCAATGCTTATCAACCGTCAGCAGCAGGAACCGGCGTTCCACTTCGCGCATGTCGAAACCTTTTTCCTTCAGCAGGTTTTCGATAGCCGTATATCGTTCGTCCGCAAGCTCGGTCAAAAGCTTCAGCATTCCGCCGTGAGTCGTTTCCGCCGCAATGCGGTCCGTCGCCTTGATTCCGAACATTCTGAAGAACTCATGATCCAATCCGCCGTAATCCCAAACATCGCGCTTTTGCTTTTCGGGGCAATAGAAATCAACAATCGACAGAATGGCTTCGTCACGCATCTGCGCAATTTCCGAATGAACATCCGCACCCCTGAGCACCTGCCTGCGCTGAGTGTAGATTATCTCGCGCATTTTGTTCATTACGTCGTCAAACTTAAGAACGCTCTTTCTGATTTCGTAGTTATGGCTTTCTACGCGCTTCTGAGTTGTTTCGATCGCCTTTGTCAATGCACCCAGTTCAAAGCCCGTGTCCGCACCCTCGGGAAGGAAACGGCTCATAAGGCTGCCCGCACGATCTCCGCCGAATCTCAACATCAGCTCGTCATCCATTGCAACATAGAATCTTGTTGCACCGGGGTCACCCTGTCGTCCGGCTCTGCCGCGCAGCTGGTTGTCAATACGCCTTGACTCATGCCGCTCCGTACCGATTATGTACAGACCGCCGACTTCAACAACTTTATCGTGTTCGGCATCGGTAACAGCCTTGTGTTTTTTGTAGATTTCGTCGTATTTGCGCCTTGCTTCAAGTATCGCCTCGTCCTCGGTCTCCTGGTGGCTTGTTGCCCACTCTATCATATCATCGTCATACCCTTCGCGGCGCATTTCGCGCTTTGCGAGGTATTCCGGGTTTCCTCCCAAAAGAATATCCGTGCCGCGGCCCGCCATGTTCGTTGCAATTGTAACATTGCCGAACTTACCTGCCTGCGCAACAATGTCCGCCTCTTTTGCGTGCTGCTTTGCGTTCAGAACTTCGTGCCTGATTCCGCGTTTTGTAAGCAGACGGCTCAGGTATTCGGATTTTTCGACCGAAACGGTGCCGACAAGAATCGGCTGCCCGGTTGCGTGTGCGCGAATGATTTCTTCGATAATGGCGTTGTATTTTTCCTGCTGTTTAATGCAGACAACGTCGTTATAGTCCACACGCTTTACGGGTTTGTTTGTCGGGATTTCAACAACGTCAAGGTTGTAAATGCCCATAAACTCCGTTTCTTCGGTCTTTGCCGTTCCCGTCATGCCGGCAAGCTTGTGGTACATGCGGAAAAAGTTCTGATAGGTTATCGTTGCACTCGTTCGGTTCTCGTTTTCAACCTTAACGCCTTCCTTTGCTTCAAGTGCCTGGTGCAGGCCGTCCGAATACCGCCTGCCTATCATAAGGCGTCCCGTGAAGTCATCAACAATAATGACCTGTCCGTCCTGAACAACATAATCTTTATCAACGGTGAACAGTGCGTTGGCTCTGAGTGCCTGTTTGATATAGTGGTTTATCTCCGTATTCTCCGCCGAGGAAATATCGTCGATGTTGAAATAAACCTCAGCCTTGCGCATACCTTGTTCGGTAAGGGCGACCGTGCGCGCCTTTATGTCGCACATATAGTCGCCGCTCTCCTCCTGTGACATGCCCTGCATAAGCTCCGATTTTGTGAGCTTTTTAACGTCTTCGCCCCGTGTCAGCCTGCGCACGAATTCATTCGCACGCTTGTACATATCGGTGGATTTTTCCGCTTTTGTGGAAATGATAAGCGGCGTCCTTGCCTCGTCGATAAGAATGCTGTCCACCTCGTCCACGATTGCGTAATTCAAATCACGCTGAACAACATGGTCAATCGAAACGACCATGTTATCGCGCAGATAGTCAAACCCGAACTCGCTGTTTGTGCCGTATGTAATATCGCAGTTATATGCGGCAACACGCGCCTCAGGCGACATATCGCGCTCAATGCAGCCGACGGTCAAACCAAGGAAACGATGAATTTTGCCCATCCATGCCGCATCACGCGCAGCAAGGTATTCATTGACGGTAACAACATGCACGCCCTTGCCGGGGAGTGCATTAAGATAAGAGGGCAGCGTTGCAACAAGTGTTTTGCCTTCGCCCGTTCTCATTTCGGAAATTCGCCCCTGATGCAGCACGATGCCGCCTATGAGCTGAACATCATAATGCCTTTGCCCGATGGTGCGAACGGCAGCCTCGCGAACAACCGCAAAAGCTTCAGGCAAAAGCTGATCAAGCGTTTCGCCCTTCGCCAGTCTTTCACGGAATTCCACCGTCTTGTGACGCAGTTCCGCATCGGAAAGTTTTTTTATTCCGTCCTCAAGTGCATTTATTTTTTTAACAAGAGGCTGTATTTTCTTTATCTGCTGCGCACTCGTGTTGCCCAACAGTCGGTCAATAAGGCCCATTTGTATACCTCCGTGAGTTTTTTCCTTTAAATAACAGTATTCCCATTATAAATATTTATTATATCCCCGAAAGAGCGAATTGTCAATCAAAAAGGTTTTCCGTACTCCGCATTTGCCGCAAATTGTTTCGATATATTCTTTCCGCAGTCGCTTTTCATCCCTTGTCCGCTCGCTTCCTCCCCCGTTTCGGGTAAAAAACAGGGAAAGCCCGCAGTGCGGCAGCTTTCCCCTTCGGTTTAATTCATATCACGCTGTGTTCGCATTCAAACAGTTTTTATTACATTTGAATTGCCATGCGCATCACGGCAAGTGCCTCCTCAGCGGAAAGCACTCCGTCGCCGTCAATGTCACCGTTTGCAAGTGCAGCAGCGGTTGTGGGTTCGGTGCCGAGTGCGCAGCGAAGCAGCATCAATGCATCAACAACAGTCACAATACCGTCTCCGTTAACATCTCCGACAAGGGTAATGATTCCTTCCGCCTCATTGTTGTCGGTGTAGAAGAGTTCTATCACATCACCGTCTGCAAGCGCATTCGTGCCGGCAGCGGGCTGATCACCCTCACCGTTCAGCTTGTAGAACCATCCGCAGGCCTCACCGTAGGTTCCCACGGAAAGCGTAACCCCGTTCACATCTGTCACGGAGCGAAGCAGATAACCGTCGCCGTCGAAAGTGCAGCCGCTTGCCGCAAGTGCAGCCGAAATTGCATCCCAAACGGTGCTGTCCGCATCACCGGACGCAGTAAATGTGAATTCTGCAGGATTTGTGAATCCCGCAAAGTTCCTGCCGTTGATGCGAACGGTTGCGGTGATATCCTCAACCGTTCCGCTGCCGGACGTTCCGAGAACCTTAACCGTGACCGAAACAGGCTGCTTAAAGAAAGCTTCGAAACGGGCATAATCGGAATTCTCACCGAATTTCTCCCAATACTTTGCATACTTCGTATATGTGAAAACACTGTCTATCGTAACAAGAGTATCGTATTCCGGTCTTGTCACAAGCAGGTTCTCGCACGTGATAATTGAAGGATGGCTTGAGCGGAATTCACGCCACGGCTGGTAGGACATCGGATCGTATCCGGGCAGATCGTCAACATCGATGCCGCCGAAAGTGATATTCACCGCGCCGCGAATATAGTCAAAACCGCCGTTCTCGTTCAGTACCAATTCGGAGAAAGGTGCAAGGTTTGCCGTGACACTGTCCTTGTTCGCATTTTCGCCCTTTATTCCGTTCCAATACACTTCCTCGGTGCAAGCATTCCGCATCACCTGCTCCGCTTCGGCAAGCTCCGCCTCCGTCAAAGGCAGGATGGTGAGTTCAAACACGCGGGATCCGAGAATTTCCTCCGTGTTCCTGTCCTGAACGGAAATCCTGTATTGAACCGTGACGGCAGGGCTTCCGGGCAGCGGACGATAAACAATGCCGTGATAGCCGTAGAACTCAAATGCATCCGTATTCATGCTTTCCATCAGCACTTTTTGATTGGAACGATCCGTAAGAATACCTGCATCCTCAAGCGTGCTCGGGCGGGGAAGCTGAATATCGTTCATCAGCGCATTCATATCCACCGTTTGCGTTTTGTCAACAAAATCACGGATAAGCTCCGGATATTGCAGCAGTGCAATCTCGATTTCATTCGGCTGTTCGGTGCTCCCGCCCTGCCACGTCAGCACGGGCATTCCGCCGTTGATGCCGTCCGTGTCGTTGTTGAACGCTTCGCCGAGGATTGCCGCAAACTCCGCAGAGCGCATTTCCTCAGCTGTTTTTGATGCATACTCCGCTGTCGGAGTTCCTTCCGTGGAAGAAACGCCGTTTGAAGCGGTGCCTTCAAGGAAATATGCGTTTTGCAGCGCGCCTTTAAGAACGCCTGCAATGCCGCCGATTCCTGCTTCGGGACCGATTACGCTGCCGACATTATAAACATTGCGAACGATTGCGGGCGCGTGAATCTGCCCCGCAATGCCGCCGATGCCCTTGTTCGTTGTGCGGTCCTGTTTTGCAGAAAGCGAACCGGTGTTATAACAGTTTTCAACCGTGCCGTAAGTATAGCCGACAATGCCGCCGAGGCTCAAGGTTGAAGCATAGCTGTTTGTCGTGTTTGAAATTGCAGCGTTGTTGACGCAGCCGCGAACGGTGTTGCCCGTCATTGCCCGTCCGACGATACCTGCCGAACTGCAATAGTTCGCACTTGTTGAAACGGACCCCGCAACAAGGCAGTTTTCAACAAGGCCCTTGCTTGTGTTTGCAATGCCGCCGATGTTTGCATCGCTTGCAATGTTCACGTTTGCGATTATGTTTTTCACCACGCCGTCGGGACCTATGCAGTCAAGGATCCCGTCTTCTCCCGCAATTCCCGTAACGGCAAAGCCTCGGCCGTCAAAAGTGCCGTTATAGCCGGAGTTGTTGTCCGCATAATCATAAATGCCGAACGCGGTTCTCGCTTTTCCGTTAAAGTTGATATTTTGAGTCAATACGGCATTTGCCGTGCTGTTGCCCGCATTCACGAATTGTGCAAACCATTCAAATTCCGCCGCATCGGAAATCATGTACACGCCGTTTTCCTCCGCCGGCTGAGTTACGGTTGTGCCGTCCCACGCTTCGCCCGCATACGTCAATTCAACTTCAATAACCGCATCCGCGGAAGCCGTGAAACTGCCGTTTGCCGTCACATAATTCGCCGCCGAAACCGTATAGCTGTAAACTTCGCCTTTCGGAAGCACAAACGCTCCGTTCTCATCAGCCTGCATCTCGCCGCCGGTCGGATGCGTCAGGGTGACGCTCGCTTCCGCAGGAGTAACGGAAAAACTAATCGTGCAGGTCTCAAGCTCCGTCATCGCACCAAGCTCAATGCTCATATCTCCGGAGACAGTGAATTCGCCGCTCTGCATTTGATAGCCGAAGCGGGTAAGGGTATAGGAATAATCTCCCGCCGCAAGTGCATAAACGCTGCTGTTCGCCGTCGGAGTTTCGATATTTCCCTCCGCATTGCGCACCGTCAGCACCGCCAGCGGATCAACATTTTCAAACGTGACCGTGCCAAGGCTCTGCAGCGCAAAGTTTTTGAACCAAACGCAGTCGCTTCCCCTGTCGCCGGAGCTGTCTTTAACATAAGCAAGCGTAACAACACTCCCCGCAGTGACCGTCTGAGAGTAATTTGTCCAGTCGATCTCCCCGCTGAGAGTTTTTTCCGTGCTTCCGTTAACGGACAGATAGTCGTAGCGTGCTTCCGAGCTTACCTTGTAATCAAACGAAAGGCGCGCATTCGAAACAGCTTCTCCGAACGTTATTGTGATTGTGACAACGGATGATCTCATGCCGCCGCTGGCGGATTTAATTCCGTTTTCACCGTCGGATACGAACTCCGTGCCGCTTTCGCCGGTGAAATTCGTGTTATGGCTGTATTCAACGGATGCAGCATCACCGAGCGGATCGAAAACGGCATCGGGAAAATCGCCCGCTGTTTTCGCCGCGGCAAGGTTCATCTCGCCGATTGCGGCGAAAGGAACTGCACAAAGCAGCATCAAAACCGCTGCAAACAGTGCAATTGTTTTCTTCATAGCAAAAATACCTCCGAAACTTCCGATTTTTGCGCCGAACAAATATGCTCCCTGCAAAAAGCTCTTAAGCCAAGACCTGTTCTGCGAAAAAGCTGTTCGGCAAACCTCTGATTTTAATATGAGCACGGTGGAATCAACAAACTGACCGGAAAGGCCGCACACGGAATCAAAAAACAGATTCCGCTGCGCACTTGAAAAGTTCTTGCGTGTGACTGAAATTTCAATGTTTTGAATCAGTTTCTGCTTTGCCGAAACCGCACAAAAAATAAGCCATACGGAGATACCGCCCGAAGCTTGCGCTTTATGCGGTGCAAGTATCCTGACTTGTGCTGCGGCAATTGATGTTCACCCGTATTGATTTTCGGCACAAAAATCGAACAGCAAAGCGGAAATTTTGAAATCCGCAAAGCAGCTGCGAACAACCGTCCTGCTGAACACAAAACGTTTTCGAACCGCTCTCCCGAGCCGAATTTTTGAGCAAAAACCATACGAATGAATTCAACGCCTGCGGATAACGCCTGCCTTCTCACGGTTTGAACACCGTAATGGCGAACTTTTGTTCCCCCGAAAGACTTTCTCAAAAAGGACTTTCAAAAACTTCGGTTCGGCGCACCCTCACACTCACAGTGCCGGTCGCGTGGGCAAAATGCCTCGTTCATTTGAGTCGATGCCTTATCAACGCCTGTTCCGCACGACAACTCCCATTGAAATGTCGAAGATTCGAACCTTTAATGAATTCTTTTTCCGTTGTTCCGAACGTTGATCTTTGCAGCAATCGATTACATCGCATAGCTGATATTTATTTTTAACAGAAAGGATATCCCCCTCTGCGACTCGTATTGTAGCAGAGTTGCGGCAAAAAGTCAACACATACCGAGCAAAACTGCCGAACACTTTTTGTTCGTTTACCGATTCGGACATGTTTGCGTAAAAAACATGAAAACATTATGTTCCGCACCGTTCCTTCCGCCTGCGGCAGCAGTCAAAGAATCGGGCAGTTTTTTTTCATATTTCTTTCAAAAGTTCTTGCCGCCGGCGAATTATGTGCTATAATTAAGCAGCACGCCGAACAGTTCGTGCTTTTGCATAAAATGAATTGATTCAACAGGCTGTTTTCAAAAAGCAGCCTCGGTTCGGCGTTCGGTTTGGGTAAAAGCGGTCATTGCATTCACCTTTTGCTTGAAATGTGAATACACTGTTTTCGTGCCTGCGGAGCAGGCGGTTTTGCAAACAGATTGGCTGAGTTTGAAAGGATGATAACATAAAATGAAGATAGCAGTACTTTGCGGCGGCAGGAGCAGCGAGCGGGATGTTTCGCTTTCCACAGGAATTCAGGTTGCGCGTGCGCTGCGCGAAACGGGGCACGATGTTGTGCTTGTTGATGCATGTGTGGATTTCCCGCTTGATTGCAGACCCGAAGAGGTTTTTGAAAAAGCACTGCCGATCGAAAATCATGCCATCGGTGCAGCCGCGCCGTGCGTTGAAAGATTTTTTGACCGTGCATCGGGTTTTTTCGGCAAAAACGTTCTTGAAATCTGCAAAAGTGCGGATATTGTTTTCAACGCACTGCACGGTGACGAAGGCGAAAATGGCAAATTGCAGGCAGTGTTCGACCTTTTGAACATTTGCTACACCGGTTCCGGTGCGCAGGGCTGCATGCTTGCAATGAACAAGAGCCTTTCAAAGCAGCTTTTCCGCACGCACGGAATTCCGACCCCCGAAGCGGTGATTCTTTCCGAATCGGACAAATGCCGCGCAGCCGAGCTCTGCGAAAAGCTCGGTTTGCCCTGCGTTGTGAAGCCCGCAAGCCTCGGCTCGAGTGTCGGCGTTTCAATCGTCCGCACGAACGATGAATTTTTCACCGCGCTGGATTCGGCTTTCAGCCTTGAAAACACCGTTATCGTTGAAAAATACATCAAAGGGCGCGAGTTCGCCGTCGGTATCGTCGGCAGCAGAGTTCTTCCCGCAATCGAAATAATCCCGAAGCATGGTTTTTACGATTATAAAAACAAATATCAACCGGGCTGCACCGTTGAGATCTGCCCGGCGGATATAGATTCGGACACCGCCGAGCGCATGGCGGAAGCAACCCGCAAAGTCTTCCGTGTTCTCGGTCTCGGCGCATATGCACGGGCCGACTTTATGGTTGACGAAAACGGTATTTATTGCCTTGAAGCCAACACCCTGCCCGGCATGACGCCCGTCAGCCTGCTTCCGCAGGAAGCTGCGGCCGATAAGCTGAATTTTCCTGCTTTGCTTGAAGCGATTATTAAGGAAAGCCTGCTTTTGAGAGAAACCGAGCGGCGGCATTGACACAGGCTTCCCGATGTTTAAGGGAAGCGTATATACTCCATTTTATAAAAAGTGAGACAGCATACAGCATTATGATTAACCTTACAATTTCCGAAGCCATGACCGCCGCGGACGGTCAGCTTGTTCACTGTGAAGACCCCGCATACATCGGGGATATGTTTATTGAGGGCATCACCCTCGACAGCCGCAAAGTTAAACCCGACTGGCTGTTTATCGCAGATAAGGGCGAGCGGGCGGACGGGCACGATTATGTTGAATCCGCACGGCGCAGCGGTGCCGCCGCAGCGGTTGTGGAGCATGAACTTGACATTCCGATTCCGCAGATCCTTGTTGAAAACAGCTTGCGCGCAATGCAGCGCATTGCAGGCTACATACGCGAAAAGAGCGGCGTGAAGGTTATCGGCGTTGTCGGCAGCGTCGGAAAAACAAGCACGCGGCAGATGCTTTCCTGTGTGCTTGAACAAAAATTCAGCGTTCTCAGCACGGAAGGCAATTTCAACAACGAATACGGACTGCCGCAAACGTTTTTCCGTCTCGAACCGCATCACGAGCTTGCGGTTGTTGAAATGGGCATCAGCCACTTCGGCGAAATGGACAGATTGGGCGCAATTGCACGTCCCGATTACGTTGTTTTCACCAATATCGGCAATATGCACCTTGAAAACCTTATCGACCGCAGCGGCGTACTTCGCGCCAAAACCGAGGTTGTGAAGCATATGCCGCATAACGGCAGATTGTTTTTTAATGCGGCGGATGATAAACTGTGTGAATACGCAAAGACCTCACCCATCCCCGTAAAGTTTTACGGCATGGACGAAAGCTTGCCCGTACATCCCGAAAACATACGCCTCATTGATGCGGCGGAAACCGATTTTGTGCTGAATTATTTCGGAACACGAATCCCCGTTTCAATGCCCGCAGCGGGGCTGCATATGGTTCAAAACGCCGTTGCCGCCGCCGCTGCGGCACATGAACTCGGGCTGACTGCCGAGCAGGTAAAAGCGGGCATTGAAAGCTTCAGCCCTGTCGGACATCGCTGGCGCGTGCTTTTTGCCCGCTGCCTCCCTGCCGCAAATGCAGCTGCAAATAATGCAGATGCAAATTTCGAGGCAAGCTCCGCTTCCGCCGGCTCCGAAACGTTCACCGTTATTGATGATTGCTATAACGCCGGACCCGATTCCGTCCGCGCCGCGCTCACCGCTCTCGTTTCGGCTGCAAAACCCGGCTGCCGGAAAATCGCAATGCTCGGAGATATGCTCGAATTGGGCGAAAACTCCGCCGCACTGCACAAAAGCCTCGGCGCATATTGCGCCGAATGCGGGCTTGACGCGCTCTTCACCGCAGGCGACCTTGCGTCAGATATTGCTCTCGGTGCGGAAAATGCAGGAATGCGCAACGTTTTCCGCATTTCGAAGGACACGGCGTCAACTGCTCTGCTGCATTTTGCAAAGCCCGGAGACACGGTGCTTGTAAAGGCTTCACGCGGGGCACATTTTGAAAACATTGTTGATGAACTCGGCAATGCAAATCTCACAAAATGAGTCTGAACCGAGCGGCTGTGATTTGCCGTTTGTTTTGAATTGTTTTGAACTCGCGGAAATATTTTTATCAAAATCAGAATTGCATAAAAAACGGCCTTCGCCAAAAGAGTTTCCCTTCTGCGAAGGCCGTTTGCCGCATATGCTGCGGCACTGTACCGCTGAATTTCAATCAACCGTGACTCTCAGCTGTTGAAAGCCGATTATTCGATCGTAACCGTGCTTGCAGTCGGAAGTTCTTTCTGTTCCTCCTTGGGGAGAACAATATTAAGAACACCGGATTCATATTTCGCCTTTACATCCTCAGGCTTGATATCTCCGACATAGAAAGTGCGGCTGCATGTGCCGACATAACGTTCACGGCGGATGACACGCCCCTTCTTATCCGCTTCATCTTTGTCGAGATCCTTGTTTGCGCTGACGGTCATATAACCGTCTTTAATCTCAACCTTGATTTCGTCCTTATTGAACCCGGGCAGATCAACAGCCATTTCGTAGCCGTCTTCTTTTTCGCGGATATCAGTCTTCATAAGGTTCTTTGCGTGCCTGCCGTACAGCGGATTCCTTCCGCCGAAGAAGTCACTGTCAAAAAGATCATCGAACATTTTTTCATTAAATACTACCGGCAACATAGTTAATTTCCTCCAAATATTGATTTTTGATATATGTTAAAGCTTTGCTGCACGGAAAGTTGTTTCCGTGCTCAGGCATTGCTTGCAGAAACGAGAAGTTTTTTTCTTTCAGACTTCTCTGCCCGAAGAAATGCAGGCGCATACGACCAAGCTGATACCCTGCAGAATCAGCACCAGTCCCACGGTTAAACCGACAGCCGCAACGCTTATCCACGGATTCATCATGCATATAATGCCTGCCGCAGTAAGCAGAATGCCAATTGCAAGCACCCAACCCCAAGCACGCACACCAAGCGCACGCAGGTCAAAGGCACTTACAAATCTGCCGATACCCGAGAACAAAAGCCAAAGTGTAAACAGCAGGGGCAATGAAAGCAGCGTGAACCATTGGTTGAACAGGAGCAGCAAAGCCATTATAACGGTCAGCACTCCGTTCAGCAGCAGCCAGCCCGAACCCAACAGAGTTTTGCTTGTTCCGGCAAACACGACTATTTCCGCAATGCCTGCCGCAAGCATGAAAAGCCCAAACAGAATCCCGGCGGATACCACCGCGGCATCCTGATTGCAAAGGCAGAACACACCGCCTGCCGTCAGTAAAATTCCCGCTGCAATATCAATTATGCGGATAGCTTTTGTACTCATTATCATTACCCCTTTTCCTTCAGAGAAGCATCTCCGTAACATCCGTCCGTGCTTCTCTTCTCATTTCTGATGATTATATTTTAATCTTTTCTCTTGAATCGACAATACGCTGCGGATATAATATTATCGATTTCGTTTGTGCATTCCGCACAAACAGAAGGGATACAGGATTTGATGAATGAAGCCCCGTTTGGAAGCAGTGAAATCGCTGTTTTATTGAACGATTTTTTGTTAAATGATGATATAGCCGGACTTGCAGCCGACGTTGGTCGCCTGCTCGGTTATCCGCTGCTTGTAATTAACGACACCTTTCATGTTGCAGCGTCATACTATCCTGCGAAATTTACCGATTCCGTGTTTATAAATGCTGTTAAGCTCGGCGAAATCACATATGAAGCGGGTGCGCTGATAAGCCAAAGTGAATCCCTTAACGGCGGCTGTGCTGACTACATAAAGCTTTCTGACAGCCCTTTCCTGCGCAGGTTTGCCCCGCTCACATGCTCCGGGGTGCGGCTCGGCTATCTGATATGCGTTGACACGGACGGCTGCATGGCGGACATTCCGCTGCAAACATGGCAAACTGTCGAAAGAGTTCTGGCAAAACAGCTTTTTATCGAAGTCAGCCGCATCGACAAACCTCTCGAAACAACCGAAGAGATACTCATGCATCTGCTCGACGGCGGCTTTCCGTCAGCGCCATATTTCAAACTGCAAACTATAAATACCTACCTCGCGGATTTTCATCCGGCAGCTTTTGCGCTGATCGACCTTTCTGCTTACCACAGCAAGTACCTCGGCAAACGATATCTCAAAACGGAGATTTATTCCTGTTTTTCGGACTCTCATGCTTTTGTATATCATGAAAATATATTTATGTTTCTTCATAATAACTACAGTCGAGCCGAATTAACTGCACTGGCGAAAGAATTTCAGCTTAAAATCATCGTTTCAGACGAGATTGAAAATCTGTTTGACTTGCCTTCACTTTATCAGGCCGCACACGATGCTCTTGAATTGATGACATACGGACAATTCAGCTGCGGCAATGTATGCAGCGTTTCACAGCTGCGCACACCGCTTATGCTGAAACGGCTTGAAGGCAATGAAAACATTATTCCGCCGAAACTGCGTGAACTTGCAGCGCATGACAGAAAAAAAGAAACTCAATACTGCGAAACGCTTTACACATACCTTACATGCAGCTGTTCGCTCAAAAAAACATGCGATATGCTTTTTACGCATCGCAACACCATACTTTACCGCATCAAACGTATCCGTGAGGATTTCGGCATTCCTTTGGATGACCCCGCCTCCCATACGGAGCTTTTGATCGGGACTTCTCTTATTTTACTTAAAACGAATGGCCCCTTTTTCTTCCGCCCCGTTGATACACCGAACTGCATTCCCATGCCCGACACGGAATGCTGAAGCTGTTACCGAGAGTTTTTTGAGGAGGTTTTTAAATGAAGGAGAATCGAAAGTTATTAAAAGAAGTCATCAAAGGAATTAAGCGCGACATGACCGATGAGGACGTGCTTAATCTTCTTGCGGACAGCAAGGTTTCGGAAAATCCGAACCGTGAAAAAGATAAGTACACCGTCGGGCAGCGTGCTGCCGATGCAATTGCAAAGTTTGCGGGAAGCTGGGCATTTATTTTTTCGTTTGCCGGCCTTCTCATTCTGTGGATGCTTGCGAACGTGCTGCTTGCTGCGAAAGCGTTCGATCCCTATCCGTTCATTTTGCTGAACCTTGCCTTATCATGTGTGGCAGCAGTTCAAGCTCCCCTCATAATGATGAGTCAGAACAGGCAGGAAGAAAAGGACAGGCGCAGAGCCGAAAACGATTATAAAGTTAATCTTAAGACCGAAATAATGATAGAAGACCTTTATGACAAAGTCAATGCGATTTTTGCTCTTCAGAAGGAACTTTTAAAAGAACTCCGACTTCAAAACGAAGAATCCAACCCTGCCGCCCGTCAAACGCAAAATACGATGACACCGCACACTCAAAGCATTGACCCGGAGAGCACAACCGCAATCGAAGCAGTTGTGCAAACAGCCACGGATAACAGCTGAAGACATCCTTTGCCGAAATCGTTTTACGTTAAAACTCTCGGACAGCGTCCTGCCGTCCGAGAATTGCTTTTTGTTTTTTCAATAACCGAATCGAGATTCCGAAACCTATCAGGTTTTATCCGCATTTCTCACAAAGTCATTGCGGAACGAAGAATCACAAGTGCATCACCGATTTCGGCTCTGCCGTTGTTATTCATATCCGCAGCGTTCAAGTCAAGCTCATCACCGTCGGTAAGCTGCATTGCATAACGTATAGCGCATAACAAAACAATGCGTCCTCATTTGCTCAATTTCACGTTCATCACGGGCAGGGTGGGTGCAATGCCGCAGCGAACAAACTCCTCGCGTATGCCCTCCTGCAAATCGTGGTATAAATCATAATAGTTTTCGGTTCTGCACCAGACGCGGACGGCAAAATTCTGTTTTCCGTCCGTGCAGTCATTCAGACGGATGAAGGCCGCGGGTTCGTTCAAAGCATATTTCTGCGCCTTTACAACGCGTTCGATTGCAGCATGAACGGCCGAACTGTCCGTGTCGCATCCGGCGGAAACGATGAGGTCAACGCGGCGCGTGTCAAAAGCGGAAGCATTTGTGATGTTTGCATTTGAAAGCCCCGCATTCGGCAAAACAACGCGCTGATTGTCGAATGTTGTGAGCGTTGTGTAAAACACACCGATGCTTTCCACCGTTCCGTTATAGCTTCCCGTTTGGATAACATCACCTACATGGAAGGGTTTGAACGCAAGAATCACGATTCCGCCCGCAAGGTTGGAAAGGCTGCCCTGCAATGCAAGGCCGACTGCGATTGCGGCAGAGCTGATTATTGTTGCAACCGAGGCGAGAGGGATTCCCAAAATGCCTATCACAAGCACAATTATCAGCGCATACAGCAAAAAGCCCGCAAGCCAGCGCACAACGCCGCGCACATCAGGCACGATTTTTTGAAAGGCGCGGCTTTTTTCATAGCGTTTCAAAACAGCTTTTGCAATTTTAAGCCCCAAAAGCAAAACAATGATTGCCGCCGCAAGCCGCAATCCGGAGGTCATTGCAAAATTTCTGACAATTGCCCAAAGTTCACGAAAAATGCCGCCGTTTGCGGCTTTGTCCGCATCAAATAAAAACATTACTGTTCCTCCTGTTTTTTCTTCAAAAGAATTATAGCACCTCCCGCCCGTTATTCAACAGCGGCGCCGCCCCGCATTCAAATATATGTTCGGCCGTATGTTCGTCGCACGGAAACGCAAAAAAGCGGCTCCCCCGCTGTATTGAAGAACCGCTTTCGTATGGTTTAATATTGTCCGTTCAATTACTCATTTCCGTGTTTCGTGTCTTCCTCCCGTTTATGCCGTCGCCCTGCCGATTCGGTTTGTGCGGCACAAAGGCATCACACGGCAAGCTGCCCGTTCTCATCCTCAATGATTCTGAATATCTGCACCTCGTCGCCCGTCACGGCATCGAGATAAACCGCATAATCATTGCCGCCGAATCGAACTTTGTATTCATAGCAGAGCTTTTCGGTTTGGTCATCCTGCGGAATGAGCGCAAGGTTCGTTTGCACTATCTCAAGCCCGGGCGCAAGGTTTGTTCGAACATCCTCCTCTGCCGCAAGCACAGTCGGAAAGCTGCGCTCGGTGTGACTGAAAAGGTAATTTCTCGCATCCGCGCCGACTATTTTTTTCGTGGTTCTGTCTATCCAGATCTTCACAAGATCATTATAGATTATCACATTGTTTCCGCCTGCACTTTCCGAGTTTCCGGCCGAACTTCCCGAATCCGATGTCTCTGCGTCAATGTTTTCCGTTGCGGCATAGCTTATCAGCACCGCACCCGGATAATACTGCGCATAGGTTGCCCGCATTGCGGGATAACCTTTCGCCGCAAGGAAGTCAAGTCCCGCCGCATTCAGCGCGTCCGTCTCGGACTCGTTCGGCGCATCCTGCGAGTATCCCTCCGCCGATGTCATGAACCAGAGCAGCTCGCCCCCGCGCACCGTTATCGAAAGGTCAAATTCACGTCCGTCGGCAAACTTTCCCGAAAAATCATAGCTCGGAATTTTGCCGCCGGAGCAGCTTGCAAGCTTCAGCTCCGAAGGTTGAGTTTCGCTCCCCGCTCCGCCAAAAAAAGCCTTTGCACGCCGATATGCTTCCGCTTCATCGATCTCAGCACCCGAAAGCCCCTGCGGCTCGCGTTTTTCCGTACTTTCGGAAAACGGGCCGTCGTATATAAGGGTCGGATAGCGCGAATCGGCTTCATCCTGTCCGGCGTTTGAAGCGTTTCCGCCATGCTCCGCGTTCGAATTTCCGGGTTCAAAGAAATCCTCCGCCGCAATTGCAGCAACAGGAATATCTCCGCTGCTCAGCTTCATTTGCAGTTCCTCGTAAATATTGCCGCTTGCCTCAAACAATGCAGCAAGCTGTTCTCTGTCATCATTCGAAAGCGGCGTACCTCTCATCACACGCCCCGCAAGCCCTTCCGAATAGTCCGATATGCGCACAAGGAAAGCGTTCAGCTCCGCATTGTCAATATGGGACTGCGGAATCTGTGCCATCAAGCCCACGCATATTCCGCTCTCGTGCCTTATATCGTCCAGCGTTGTGCAAAGCGTTGCGGGCGCTTCCGAAATCAGCAGTTTCGAAAGCATGATATTAAGGTTATAAACAGATTCCGTAAGCTCATGATAAGCTGCACGGTACATGTTTTCCGCCGTACGTCTGTAATTTTCGGCAAGAGTCTTCTGCCTGTTGCCCCAAACTGCCGCAATTATCACCGCTGCCGCCAATATCGCCGGAATCAAATACAGAATCAGCGTTCGGAATCCTCCCGAAGCGGCTCCGCGCATTCGCCAACGGTCGAACCCGCCGCCCGAACCGCCTCCGTTCGTTCCTTTCTTTACTGCCTCGGATTGGCGTTCCGCATTCGGTTTTGCTGCTTCCCGCAGTGCGCTGTTCTCATTGCCTTCCGCCGAAAATGCATCGCTGTAAAATTCCTCCGCGCGCGGCTCATTCGTAAACTCCGCCGCCGCGCCGGGTATGACCCGCCCGAATGCTATCGCCTCCTGCATCGGGTTAAGTGTTTCTTCTCTCATAATTCAACGTCACCTTTTGACCTTTTTATGTTCAAAGTTCGGCAGTTTTTCAGCAAAAAGCATGAGCCCCGATGCGCAGCAGAACGGGCCGTGAGAGCATCCATCTGCTTGTTGCGGTCGCAGGATTATAATAATACAAACATCCGTTGCTCGGATCCCAGCCGTTCATTGCGTCCCGTGCGGCACGGATTGACTCATCATCCGGCGCAAGGTTTATCTGTCCGTCGCTCACGGCGTCAAACGCACCGCTTTGGTAGATAACGCCTGCAATCGTGTTCGGAAACGATGCACTGCGAACGCGGTTCAGCACAACCGCTGCAACCGCGACTTTTCCCTTGTATGGTTCCCCTCTTGCTTCGCCGTGAACAAGGCGCGCAAGCAAATAAAGGTTTCCGTTTGAGGATGCGGCCGAACCGCCGCCCGTTGACGAAGGCAGATTCAAGCCCAGTGCCGCCGCCGTTTTCTGCCCCACAATTCCGTCCGCCGTCAGCCCGTTCCGCTTTTGGAAAGCGCGCACCGCCGATTCGGTTTTTGCGCCGTATACGCCGTCAACCGTTCCGCTGTAATAACCCCAGCTGCGCAGCCTTGTTTGAAGCTGCCGCACAAGGTCGCCGCGGCTTCCGCGCTTCAATGCCTCCGCATTTACCCCGAGCTGCGGCAAAAGCAGGCCGAGCATTGCGGCAATCAGTACCGCCGCCGCAATTTTTTTCAATTGTTTCATATCAAAAATCTCCTGAATTTCATTAATCGGCAGCGTTTTCGGCGTCACTGTTTCATTTGCGGTTTCACACGGAACCCCGTTCCTCGTCGGCCCTTTATCCGAAAAGACTGTGCCAAAACTCCGCAATCAGGCTCCGAAAATGCACTCTCCCGTCCGTCGGACAAGCCGGCGCGCCTGCATCGGGTTCAACCGTTTCCCTGCTTTCTTCAGCATGTTCATTCTGTGCCGCATCCGCACCGTCGGGAACGCTGCCGCCCGCTTCACTGCCTTTATCATCTATTGTTGCACCGTTCAGGTCAGCTATGCACAGCGGAGGGAACATCAGGCACCACCAGTTTTTGCCGCGTGCTTCGCCGAGCAATATGCGCAGCGCGCGATACTCTCCCGCAGGATAGACCGTTTCCCCGTATTGTTTTTCCGGAAAATCGAATTTGCCGACGGCAAGCTGCGCATCGTATTCCGCTCCGCACTTTTTCAGCGTTCTGCGCACCGTCTGCAAAATTCCGTCCCCGTGTGCCCGAAGAATGCTTTCCGCATCCGCCGCATCAAAAGCATCCGCCGCGCCTGTCTGTTCGCGTTCGTATTCAATCACCGCATCACGCACCGCAAGCTTTACCCTTTGATCCTCCGTCGAATCGCTGTTTGCAAGGATATGAAGGCGAAAGACCGCGCCGTCCCGTTCCACCGAATAGATATTCGAACCTTCATCCGCCGCACCTGCGGCAGGCCTGTCCGAAATGCCGCGCACGGAAAGCGCAATGATCGGCAATGCCGTGGCGGCAAGCGTCACAATAATTGTGCACAACGCAATTGCCGAACAGAATCTTCCGAACACAACCGCGCTCCTTTTTCCGTTTTTTTCCTGTTTTTTCATTTGAAAATCCTCCTTGAACGAAATTATCTCCGTGATTTCAGTATTGACAAAAGCGGGTTGAATCATGCATACTGAACACATCGGTTCGTGCCGTGCGGAAAGATTCTGTTTTTTGTCGAATCATCCCGTTTTTGCCGAACGCAGGAAAAAACCTGTTAAAAAGTTGAAAATATTTTTCCCGAAAGCATTTTCGGTGGTTAAATTTGATTAAAGAAAGGCTTATTGCATGACGGAACAAAGAATAATCCTCAACGCACCCGCAAAGATTAACCTGACTCTTGAAGTGCTGAAAAAACGCACGGACGGCTATCACGATCTCCGAACCGTCATGCACAGCATCGATGTTTGCGATACGGTGACCGTTGAACCCTCGGGAGCAAACGACGGCGGCATTATTGTTGAATGCACAACTCCGCTTCCGCCCGTCAATACTGCATTCACCGCAGCACGGCTTTTTCGGGAAAAAACGGGCTGCGGCGGTGTGCGCATTCAAATAAAAAAGCGTATTCCGTCCGAAGCGGGTCTCGGCGGCGCAAGTGCGGATGCTGCGGCGGTGCTTCACGGTATGCAGCAGCTTTTCGGCAGCATAAGCAGAGACGAGCTTTATGATATTGCAAAACGCGTCGGTGCGGATGTTCCGTTCTGTCTGCACGGCGGCTGTGCCCTTTGTGAAGACATCGGTGAAAAGCTGACCCCCGCTCCCTCTGCCGCACTCCCCCTTCTGCTTGTTCGCGGTAATCGCGGCATTTCAACCGGAGCGCTGTTCCGCTCCCTCGACCTCGGCAAAAAGCCCGCACGCACCTGCAATCCGAGTTCCGCCATGCTGAACGCACTTGAACAAGGTTCGCCCGCGGATATTGCCGCAGCGCTTCAAAACGATTTGCTGCCCGCCGCAGTCGGCTTTGCGCCGGAGATTGATTGTTATATTGCAGCAATGCGGAATGCAGGCGCACTCGGTGCCTCAATGACGGGCAGCGGTTCTGTCGTGTTCGGAATATTTTCGGACATGGATTCGGCGAAACGCGCTGAAAGAGCATTTTGGGACTGCCCGGTTCATATCGTGTGCGAAACAATGAGTCGGCAGCCGTTTAAGGCGCATTAAAAACGCAAACCTGTTATGCAGGGGCTGCATCGGACATTAATCGGAATTTGAACGGAGTTAAAGCTTTTGATATGCAAAAAACAGCACCTCAAACAAGGTGCTGTTTTTTTGGCGCGCCCAGCAGGATTTGAACCTGCGACCTACCGGTTCGTAGCCGGGCACTCTATCCGCTGAGCTATGGGCGCATCCGTATCAAGTTCAGTGCGTTCTTCAACGTACCTGCTTATTATACTCATTTGATACGGCATTGTCAAGGGTTTCAGAGATATATTTTAGCAAATCGATATTGTCCCGCCGTTCGAACCGATATCCCGCTCATGCACCGATGAGCTTTTGGTCAAATGCAAACAAAGCTTCGTTAATTTCATAGATATTATAATTTCCGTGATTTATAAAATACTCAACAATGATATCGAACTTATTCGAGCGTGACAGGGCGAATCCCGCTTTCATGAGCATTTCGCGCACCTCCGCAATCGGAAGTTCAAGTGCAAGCGCAAACGCAACTGCTGTTGTTTTTGAGGGTTTATAAAGCCTGTCCGAACGAATTTTTGAAAACAGCTTCCTGTCCACATTCGCCTTCTTGTAACATTCGGCATCGGTCATTCCCGATTCATCGATTTTCCGAAGGAGCATTTCCGAAAAACTCTCATCGATTTGCTTCAATGCATCTTCAAGGGAAATTGCGGGCGCATAATCAAACATCGGCGGAAACATTGCCGACTTTTCTTCCGCCGCTTCATCGGGCACCGACTCTGCATCAACCGACGCAAAACGCTCCGCGCCGTGCAAAGAGGCTTTGGGCTTAAGTCGGGGCAGTCTTCGCCTTGTTTTTCCGCCGCGCACGAACCGCGCTTCATCCTCATATGCAAACCGTCCCGGGGCGGCACCCGTCGGCGCACATGCCGAAAGTTCCTCTGTGTCGGTTGTATCGGTCAGGAAGCTGTCATTTATGTATTTCGCAATATCTCTTCGCAGGCCGTCTTCAAGCGGAAATTCCGCGCGGTTGTAAATCACAAGACATACGAGCATCTCATTTTCGGCAAGAAAATCCCGAATTGCATCAACGGCAATGCGCAGCGCGATTTGTTTCGGGCAGCCGAAAATTCCGGAAGAAATGAGCGGAAAAGCTATCGATTCACATCCGCGTTCCCTTGCTGCTTCAAGGGCATTCAAATAACATGAGCGCAGCAATGCCGGTTCGCCCTCTTTTCCGCCGAACCAGCGCGGACCCACGGCATGAATCACATATTTGCAGGGAAGATCATATCCCGCCGTGACCTTAACTTTGCCCGTTTCGCAGCCGCCGAGCTTTCTGCATTCCGCAAGAAGGCCCTTTCCCGCCGCACGATGAATGCAGCCGTCCACCCCGCCCCCGCCGAGCAGCGAGTTGTTTGCAGCATTCACTATTGCGTCAACTCTCATTTCGGTTATATCATTTTCAACAATTTGCAGCGGCATGGCAAACCTCCTTTTATGGAATTGGGTTTATCTGCATTTCGGCCCTTACGCATTGCAACGTCTGCTTTATCTGCGCCGTCATTATACTACCATACACCGAAACACATTTCAATAACAATCCTCCGACATGCGGGAAGTTTCCTCCGATCCGCTTTAAAAGCTGCCGCATTATGCTTTAGAATGACGGGTGACGAAAAAAACATGCGCTGTTATGAAGCAGCCTTCGGCGAAAAAAACATGTGCTGCCGCGGAGCGGCTTCCGCAGCACTGCATGCCGTGCATTTTGTGGCTGCTTACGCAATAGAATTACGGAGGAAAAAACCAATGGAAACACAAAAGCCGAAAACTTACGGCTACGCCCGCGTCTCAGGCGCGGATCAGAACGAGGCGCGTCAGCTGACCGCCTTTCAGGAACTCGGCATTCCGCCCGAATGCATTTTCACGGATAAACAGTCCGGCAAGGATTTCAATCGACCGCAATACAGGCGGCTTGTGAAAAAGCTTCGCCCCGGTGACCTGCTGTATGTGCTGAGCATCGACCGACTCGGCAGGGATTATGAGGAAATTGGGCGGCAATGGCGCATTTTGACAAAGGAAAAATGTGTTGACATCTGCGTAATCGACATGCCTCTGCTCGACACGCGGCAGGGCAAGGATCTTATGGGAACGTTCATTGCGGATCTCGTGCTTCAAATTCTTTCATTCGTTGCACAAAGCGAACGTGAAAACATCAAAAAGAGGCAGGCGCAGGGTATCTCCGCCGCAAAGCAGCGCGGGGTTCGGTTCGGAAGGCCGGAAAAACCCCTCCCGGATGATTTCGGAGAACTCGTGCTGCGTTGGGAAAGCAAGGATCTGTCATTTGAAGCTGTTCTTCGAATGTGCGGCATGAGTCAGGCAACGTTCTATCGGCGTCTGCGCGACTTTCGGAGTGAGTCCGAAGAACCCCGCGACGATTCGTAATGAATTCACAACGAAAAAGGAACCTTTATCAAAAAGTGTACTTTCCGACAGCGGTTCCGATATAACGATTATACAACCATAAACAAGTTAAGTCAAGCATTTCGACACCGTTTCAGTGAATTTTTTCAGTTTCACTTCTCCCGACCTGATAAATTGACAACCGAATATTATCGAAATATTCTCTCTCAAAAAGTACACCTTTTGAAGCAGGGTTTTGATTACTCGCACCTTAAATCCGAAAGGGGGAACACATTTTGACCAAGAGAACCGTTGAGAGTGCCTGCGGCAATTGTCGTTTAAAGGGCAGTTTGTCTTTTATTGCTATGCTTTTGGGTGCGCTCATACTCGCTGCATCGTTCCTTTTGCCGTTCGGAACGGCAAGGAAGGAATATCGTGAATGGCTGTCCGCAGCGCCGGACAGGGTTTACGATGAGGAACTCAACATGACCCGCAGAGGTGCAATCAATCTTTCGCTGATTGAACTTGCACGCGCATTCGGCAAAGCGGGCAATTTAGACAGCAGCTTTTCAATGGGTACCATTATCGCTGCCGCTGTATTCGCTTTACTGACGCTTCTGTTCGCCGTGCTTAAAAAGCCGATACCCGCAATCGTGTTCACAATGCTTGCGCTCGGCGCGTTTCTGCTGATTCTGAAGGATTTTGACCTTCGCGGTACATTTTCCGAAAGCAGCAACTATAAGCTCGGCTGCGCATGTTGGTTTGCGTTCATCGGAATTGCAGCCGAAATGTTTGGCTCAATACTGACGCTTGCCGAGAGGGCAAAAATGAAAAAACTGCACATAGTCGACGGCAGTGCCGCAGCAAATTTTGCCGATGCCGCCGACGAATCCGAGAAGGGAGAATAATAATGAGTGGATTTTTTAAAGGATTTTTCAAGTTCCTTGCAGTGCTTGTCATTGCTGCCGCCGTTGTTGTCTGCGTTATCGTTTTATCCGTGTCGAAGTGCACTGCTGAGCTTTGACTGCACCTTCCTTGCGTTGTTGTCTACGTTATCGTTTTATGCGTGTCGAAGTCTCAAAAGGACTCTGAGCCTTCGGGATCATCGAACAGCGCACAAACCGAGACTGTCCGAACCGAAAGCCGCGTACTTCCGATAAAACGGAGCAATCCGGCAAGGATGATAAGGACAGCAGCAAGCCTACGGAAAAACCGGATGCTTCCGACGGTGTTGACCCGGATTTTAAAGCTGCAATGGACGAGTATGAAGCTTTCATCGATGAATACGTAACATTTATTAAGAAGTACGAAGAAGAGGGCAAACCCGCATCCATGCTTGCCGACTACACAAAGATGATGACCCAATACTCCGAATTTGCCGCGGCAATGGCTGAGTATGAAAGTGAAGAGCTTTCCGATGCCGACGCGGCATATCTCATTCAGGTTAACGCCCGTGTACAGGCAAAACTGCTGACATTGAACTGAACCCTGTCAGCGTTATCACACACAAACGACCATGCAGCTGCGTTCCGAACCGATTCGTGCAGCAAATCACGAATGCCGGGGAACGCAGCCTCAAACATCATTAAAACATATCAATTAAACGGAGGAAATTAATCATGTTAAAGAAAATTCTCGCAATGCTGCTGGCATTTGTAATGATGCTCAGCCTTACCGCCTGCGGCGGAAACAAACCCACAGACAACGACGCCGAACCCGATGACGGAAAAAAACAGGAGCGGGTGACCGAGGAACCGAAGGAAACAGAGGAGCCGGAAGAGACGGAAGAACCGGAAGAAACGGAGGAACCGGAAGAAACCGAAGAACCCGCCGAAGAACCCGCCGGGGTCAGCGCAGATTTTAAAGCTGCAATGGACAAGTATGAAGCCTTCATCGATGAATACGTAACATTTATTAAGAAGTACGAAGAAGAGGGCAAACCCGCATCCATGCTTGCCGACTACACAAAGATGATGACCCAATACTCCGAATTTGCCGCGGCAATGGCTGAGTATGAAAGTGAAGAGCTTTCCGATGCCGACGCGGCATATCTCATTCAGGTTAACGCCCGTGTACAGGCAAAACTGCTGACATTGAACTGAACCCTGTCAGCGTTATCACACACAAACGACCATGCAGCTGCGTTCCGAACCGATTCGTGCAGCAAATCACGAATGCCGGGGAACGCAGCCTCAAACATCATTAAAACATATCAATTAAACGGAGGAAATTAATCATGTTAAAGAAAATTCTCGCAATGCTGCTGGCATTTGTAATGATGCTCAGCCTTACCGCCTGCGGCGGAAACAAACCCACAGACAACGACGCCGAACCCGATGACGGAAAAAAACAGGAGCGGGTGACCGAGGAACCGGAGGAAACAGAGGAGCCGGAAGAGCCGGAAGAGCCGGAACGCGATAAATTCGATGAATTCAAGCAAACTGCCACAATCGAAGAAACCATACTTTATGATGACAAGGACATTGTTATCACGGCAAAGGATCTCACCTATGAATACAGCGGAGTGACTCTCAACGTGCAGCTTGAAAACAATCGTGATGAGGATCTCGAGTTCTCGTCCGGTTCGTGCAACTCAGTGAACGGATACACGCTGTCCGTCGGGAGTCTGTACTGTGACGTTGCTTCCGGCAAGAAAACTAACGAAGAAATGTATTTCAGCTACAATGAAATGAGACTGCACGGAATTTACGAACTTGCCGAATTAGGTCTTCAATTCACCGTTGCAGATGATGACGATTTTGAGTTAAGCACTGATTCCATCATTCTCAAAACTTCTGCTTTCGACTCATACACGTTCAATCCCAAAGGCTTCCAAGACGCTGTAATAAGCGATGCTGCAAAAGGCGAATTCGAATACAGCGTTGACTTTTTCGATACCAAGGAACTTTATAACTCCTCCGGAATCAGCCTCGTTTCACAGACAATAGTCACCACAGATGACGGGCAGCAGCTTTTCCTCGAATTCGCAAATGATTCAAGTGAACCGGTTGTCGTAAGTATCGATCGGATGGCCGAGAACGGACTTGTTCTTAACAGCGGATGCTGGACATGGAGAATGCTCGGTCCATCAACACATCGTGTTTTTTCAATGGATCTCATTGAAGATCAGTACCGCGAAGCATTAGGCATAACCGAAAACGTCTCTTTTTCGTTTGATGTTGTCCTCAAAAACATGGATTTTGATGTCATAGATGAAGGCGAACGCGTCAACGTAAATGTCTCCGATTCTTCCGCTCCGTTTGATAAAACAGGGATCGAAGCATATAACAATGACGGAATGTGTCTTGTGTTCAAGGGTTTCATTGAAGATCCGTCCGAATACAGAGATGATATCCATGCCTTGTTTATTGTTGAGAATTCAGCCGGGAAAGAACGATATGTTAATGTTGATTATGATTCACTCTCGATAAACGGGTTTATGACTGACTTCACTTGTTATTCACGAACCCTCCTGGACGGCGAATTCGCAATTCTTGATATCGAAATCACCGATGAACTCGATATTGATGATTTCTCCGATATTACAGAGCTGGAATTTAAGCTTGAAATTCGAGATGAGGACTACATTCAAGTCAGCGAACCGACAGTAACCGTTCATTTCTGATTCTGCACATTTCAGTGGCAAGACAAACGCGCAGCGACTGCACCGTTGGCGCAGTACGCCGTGAAGCCGAGAAAAAAGGCAAAAAGCGGTAAAGCATTAACCGCACAGTCTCCATCGGGTTCACCCCGTCGTCCGCATCACATCGGCTTGACGATGTAATGCAAAAGTGGCTGCTGCATAAATCCCAAAACAAAACCGGGCAACTCAAGAAGGGTTGTCCGGTTTGCTGCATTCGCGCATAATTAATTTGCATAAAACCCAACAAAAAGCGGATTGATTGTAAAAAACCGAGCTGCCTTTCCGATAAATGCAGCAGCCGATTTGCCGGAACGATTCGGCATTTCGGACGGCAGGAACAGCCGCAGTGCTCGGGACGAGGTTAAAGTGCTTGACTTAACTTGTTTTTTATTGTATAATTATTATGTTAGGATTGCTGTGGAAATATATATATCTGTGCCGGGCTTTAATCGCTCGCAGTTTAAATCCGAAGGGGGGACACATTTCGGTCGAGAAAACCGTTGATTGGTCTGCAGCAGTTTAACCGATTGCATAACGATGTTTGCAAAACAATCCGATTTTGCCGCAGTAACGGTTGAATTCAAAAGCAAAGATTTGTCCGATGCCATTGAACCGAACCATGCCGGCATTATCACACCCAAACGCCCGTGAGTCCGCGATCTCCGCAGTTTCATACCGCAAATCACGGACGCAGGGAACGAACTGCAACTACTCTTGAGAAGTACCCATTGAACGGAGGAATTAACCATGTTTAAAAAAACTCTCGCAATGCTGCTGGCACTTTTAATGATGCTCAGCCTTGCCGCGTGTGTCATAAACATACACGACGGCGATCCTGATGACGGCAAGAAGCAAGAGCAGACAACCAAAGATCCCGATCCCACCAAAGACCCCGAACGAACCGGTGAACCGCAGGAAACGGAAGATCCTGCCGATGCTAAATTCGATGAATTCAAGAAAACCGCGACCATCGAGGAAACCGTACTCTATAATGATAACGGCATTGTAATCACGGCAAAGGATCTCACCTACGAAGACAGCGGAGTAACTCTCAACTTGCTGCTTGAAAACAATCGTGATGAAGAGCTCAGTTTCTCATCCGTTAATAGCACCTCGGTGAACGGGTACATGCTGTACGGAGGAAATCTGAACTGTGACGTTGCTGCCGGTGAGAAAGGTGACGGAGAAATGTATATCAGCTACAATGAAATGAGACTGCACGGAATTTATGAACTTGCTGAGTTGGGGCTTCAATTCACCGTTGAAGATTACTCCGATTTTAAAGCGGAAACCGATTTCGTTATTCTCAAAACTTCCGCTTTCGACTCATACACGTTCAACCCCAACGGCTTTCAAGATGCTGTAACAAGCAATGCTGCAAAGAACGAACTCGACTACAGCGTTGATTTTTTCGGCACCGAGGAACTCTATAACTCTTCCGGAATCCGCCTCGTTTCACAGACAATGATTTCCGAAGATAATGGAATGATGTTGTATCTTGAATTTGTAAATGATTCGCGCGATACAATTCTCATAAATATCAACCGCGTTGCTCTGAACGGACTTGTTATCAACAGCAGCTACCTGGCGGAGTCGGAACCGATCCGTCCGTCAACGCATCGTGCCGTTACTGTAAATCTCAGCCCCTGGCACGAAGAGGAATACCGCGGTATTCTCGGCATCACCGAAATCGGCTCCGTTTCGTTTGATCTTATCCTCGAAAATACTATTTATGATGTCATAGACAAGGAGCGTGTCAACGTAAACGTTTCCGATGCTTCCGCTTCATTCGATAACACAGGAATCGAAGCATATAACGATCATTGGATTCGTCTTGTGTTCAAGGGGTTTGCTAAAGATCCGTACGGATTAACCGATCGTATCAGTGCCTTGTTTATAGTCGAAAACACAGGGGAAGAAGGACTAATTGTTGGTTTTGAGGGTGAGTATGTCTCGATAAACGAATTACTGTCAGGTGCCTATGGCAACTCGCAAATCCTCCTGAACGGAGAATTTGCGATTCTTGACATCGAAATCACCAATGAGCTCGATATCAGCGACTTTTCCGAAATTACAGGGCTGGAATTTGAGCTTGCCATTCAAGATGAGAACTACAGTCAAATCAGCGAACCGACAATATCCGTTCATTTCTGATTCTGTCCACTTCAATGTTTTAGAAAGGAGGTTCTCCATGGCAAGACAAACGCGCAGCGACTGCACCGTCGGCGCATTTGAAAAAAAGAACGGCCTGCCCGAAGGCACACTCCGCCACAAAGACGGGCGTAAAATGCGCAGCGACAAAACGATCGACTCCGTACGCCGTGATGACAAGAAAAAAGGCGGAAAGCGGTAAAGCCTTGACCGCACAGTCTCCATCGGGTTCACCCCGTCGTCCGCGGTACATCGGCGAAGCCGATGTACCGCGCAAGCCCCCGACAAATTGCCGGGGGCTTAATTTATAGGCTCGGTCGATTTCGTTTTTTTGAAAAACCCGTCTCGACTTCACTTTTTTTCAGATTGGCAGCTCTTAATAGCTCTTTGCAAAATATGTCATTGCCTTTGCTTTTTTGCCGCAGCAAACACAGGTATCGCTGCCGATATCGTCGGCATCAAAGGGCATGCAGCGGGTGGTTGCGCCTGTCATTTCCTTAATCTTATCCTCACATGCACGGTCACCGCACCACATTGCCTTTACAAATCCATTTTGAACACCTGCATTAAGCTCGTCCATATTCTTTGCAACGACAGTATGCATAACACGATTTTCTTTTGCGCGGTTATACATATCGTTCTGCACGGTATCAAACAGCTGTTTGAGCGTGTCTGCAAGGCCGTCGATGGAAACGAAGAGTTTTTCGTGCGTATCACGGCGAACAAGAACAGCCTGATTGTTTTCGATGTCCTTCGGACCGATTTCAAGGCGAACGGGTACGCCCTTCATCTCCCACTGGTTGAACTTCCAACCCGCGCTCTGGTCGCTGTCGTCGAGTTCAACGCGAATACCTGCATCGGAAAGCATTTTCTTCAGCTCATATGCCTTGTCGAGAACGCCGGGCTTATGCTGTGCAATGGGCAGTATGATGAGCTGCACGGGCGCAATGCGCGGCGGGAACATAAGCCCGCGGTCGTCGCCGTGAGTCATGATAAGGCCGCCAATCATGCGGGTGCTGACGCCCCAGCTTGTTGTGAAGCAGTATTCATGCCTGCCCTCGCGGCTGAGATAAGTGATGTCATATGCCTTTGCAAAATGGTCGCCGAGATTATGACTCGTTCCCATCTGCAAAGCTTTTCCGTCCTGCATCATCGCCTCAAGGGTATAGGTTGCTTCCGCTCCCGCAAATTTCTCTTTTTCGCTCTTTCTGCCGCAGATAACGGGAATTGCAAGCACGTTCTCCATAAATTCACGGTAAACTTCAAGCATACGCTCGGTTTCTTCCTGTGCTTCCTCGGCGGTTGCGTGCGCGGTGTGGCCCTCCTGCCAGAGGAATTCGCTCGTGCGCAGGAAGGGGCGGGTGTTCTTTTCCCATCTTACAACGTTTGCCCACTGGTTATAGAGCAGAGGTAAATCACGGTAGGACTGGATCCATTTTGAATACATTGAGCATATGATAGTCTCACTCGTGGGGCGAACGCAGAGACGCTCCGCAAGCTTTTCTTCACCGCCCTGAGTGACCCATGCAACCTCGGGCGCAAAGCCTTCAACATGGTCCTTCTCTTTTTGGAGCAGGTGTTCGGGGATGAACAGCGGGAAATACGCGTTTTTATGCCCTGTCGCCTTAAAGCGCGTATCAAGTTCATGCTGCATAAGCTCCCACACGGCGTAACCGTAGGGTTTTATGACCATGCAGCCCTTAACCTCGGAATAGTCAACCATGTCGGACTTCAGAATGATATCCGTGTACCACTGCGGAAAATCTTCGGTTCGGGACGCGATATGCGTAACGAATTCTTCTTTTTGTTTTGCCATTGAAATATTTCCTCCGTTGTTATTAATATTTCCGTTAAGAATAATAAAAGCATCTGACTTTTGCTTAAAAAAAGCACCCGTGCGAAAAAATTCACAAGGGCGCGTTAAGCACTGTACCACCTTATTTCGCGAAATGGCAGCCACTCCGCCTCGAAAGTTGTAACGCACTTCTGCGCAGAAAATTGCGGAACACTGCAAGCCGCAAACGGCTCAATGCACTTTACTTTTCCGTGCTCATGGGCGGGATAACCGAACGCGGACATCTGCTCGCACCTAATGCAGACTCTCTGTGCTCCGTTGAGCGCGGTTTTTGCCCATTCATCGCAAAAAATCAATTGACAGCCTATTATAACATTCACCGGAGGCCGTGTCAATGCAGAAAAATGCAGGATTCGGTATTATTAAAAGCATTAAGCTTCCGCATCTGTCCGCATTTTGTTTTCCGTTTTCGGGTTTTAAATATATCTTTGTTTTCCCTTCCGTTCCTGTTATAATTACCTTAAAATGAAGTTCGTCCGCATTTGCGGTGAAACAGGCAGGATATTTATGAAAAAGCTTGCAATCGGAATTCTTGCGCATGTTGACGCAGGCAAAACAACACTATGCGAAGCACTGCTCTACCTCAGCGGCGCGATAAGAAAGCGCGGCAGGGTCGACAGGGGTGATGCATACCTCGACACGCACACGCTTGAAAAGGCGCGCGGAATAACGATATTTTCAAAGCAGGCAAAATTCAATTATAATAATACAGAGTTCACTGTGGTTGACACGCCCGGGCATGTTGATTTTTCTGCCGAAGCGGAACGCGCGCTGAGCGTACTTGATTACGCGGTGCTTGTTGTAAGCGGCACCGACGGAGTTCAGTCCCATACCGAAACCCTTTGGAAGCTTTTGCACAGGTACAGCATCCCGACATTCATTTTCATCAATAAAACAGACATAATGCAACGAAACCGCAGCGAACTTATCGAAGAGATTCAGCGGCGGCTTTCGGAAAGATGTATTGCATTTGAACCCTGCGAAGGTACAGACTCCGAATTCTGCAAAAGCGAAGCTTTCTTTGAAAATCTTGCTCTTGCCGATGATGAGCTTTTTGAAAAGCATTCCGCGAAACGAATTGTCGATGCGGACATTGCCGCCGCAATTTCGGAACGGAGGATTTTTCCCTGTTTTTTTGGTTCGGCACTGAAAACGGACGGTGTTTCCGACTTTATCGCCTGCCTTTCGCATTATTCCCGCGAGCGCGGGTTTAAAAAAGATTTTGCGGCAAGAGTTTATAAAATCACCTACGACCCGCAGGGAACGCGCCTGACACATATCCGCCTCACGGGCGGAAGTCTGTCCCCGCGCACTGCCGTTGCCTATACCGCGCGAAACGGCGAACGGCTGACCGAAAAAGTTGCCCGCATAGTGTTCTGTTCCGGTGCAAAATTCACTCAAACCGAACGCGCCGAATGCGGCGATCTTGCGGCCGTTTCCGGACTTTCCGCAACGTACCCCGGGCAGGGCTTGGGCGATGAGGATTCCGCACTTCCTCCGCTGCTTGAACCTGTTCTGAGCTATCGAATCCTTCTTCCCTCCGATTGCGATGCGCGAACATTCCTTCCGAAACTCAAACGGCTGGAGGATGAGGACCCGACGCTGAAACTCGACAAAACCGATAATGTGCACGAACTTCAGGCAAGGCTGATGGGCGAAATGCAGATTGAAATTCTGAAAAAGCTTATTTCGGATCGGTTTGGCGTTGAAATTTCGGTTGATGACGAGCGAATTTTATACCGCGAAACGATTCTTGCCCCTGTTGAAGGTGTCGGGCATTTTGAACCGCTGCGGCATTACGCGGAAGTTCATCTGCTGTTGGAGCCGCTGCCCGCGGGGAGCGGGCTCGTTTTCGCCTCCGCATGTGCGCCTAATTCACTCGATTCGGATATTCAAAGGCTTGTGCTGGCGCATCTCCGCGAAAAAATTCATCTCGGTGTGCTGACAGGTTCACCGATAACGGATATGAAGCTGACCCTCGTTGCGGGGCGGGCGAGCCTGCACCATACCGAAGGCGGCGATTTCCGACAGGCAACCTATCGCGCCGTACGGCAGGGATTGATGTGCGCGCAAAACATCCTGTTGGAGCCTTTCTACTCGTTCCGACTTGAACTCCCGCGTGAAAACCTCGGCAGAGCAATAAACGACATTCGCGGCATGGGCGGCAGTTTTTCCGCGCCCGAAGAAGGCGCCGACTGCGAAAGCTGCGCATTCTGCGGCACTGCGCCCGTCTCCGCCATGCGCGGCTACACGCGTGAGCTTGCGGCATACACACGCGGCAGAGGGCGGCTCGGCTGTGAATTTTCGCACTACGGGCAATGCCGAAATGCCGAAAGCGTAATCGCGCAATTCGCCTATGACCCGGAGCGTGACCTTGAAAACACTCCCGATTCCGTTTTCTGCTCCCACGGCGCAGGAGTCATTGTTAAATGGAATGACGTTCGGAACTATATGCATATTGATACCGGGCTGAACCTTACAGGCACTCCGCGCCCGAGCGACTCCGTGCCGCACGAATCGGATAATCACTGTGCCGTAAACCCGAAAGTGCTTTCCCGCAATTTGAACGTTGACGAAAAGGAGCTTGAAGCCATTATGCTCCGTGAATTCGGCCCGATTAAGCGGCCGGAGTACAAACGCCCCGCGCAAAACGGCGATTCGGATTCAAAATTTAAAAGCTCCGAGCCTGCCGAACCCAAAAAGAAGGATTACCTCATCGTTGACGGATATAACATCATATTCGCATGGGAAGGGCTGAGTAAGCTTGCAAAAAGCGATATCGCCGCCGCGCGAAAAAAGCTGATGGACATCCTCAGCAACTATTGCGCATACAAAAAGAACGAGGTCATACTCGTTTTTGACGGCTATAAACTGAAGGGCAATGCCGGAGAGCGTTTCAATTATCATTCTCTGCGCGTTGCACACACAAAGGAAAACGAAACGGCCGATATGTTCATCGAGCGGCTGATATTCGAAATCGGAAAAAACTACTCCGTTCGCGTTGCAACGGGCGACGGAATGATTCAGCTTGCAAGCACGCGCACCGGCACTTTGCGCATGACGGCGCGGGAGCTTGAAGCAGAGGTTGAAAGCGTGAACGAAAAGCTTCGCGGCATCATGGCGGAGCTGAAGCGCGGAGAAGCAAAAACAAAGCTCAGCATTCCGCCGCTGCCGAACGGCGAAAATGAAGACTGATGTATAAAGTCCCCCGCGCGGCATATGCGGCGCAGGGAAAAGCTTAAGCAGGATTCACTGCATTCGGATATACCTGCCCGCTGTCCCCGCATATCTGCCCGCTGTCCCCGCATAATCGAAGTTTTGCGGAAACTTTGCTTGATTTTTTCCTCCGACAGGTATATACTTACAGTTGAACGGAGGAGCTGCGACGCAAACCCCGTTTGCTCCGCCGTTTCTGTTTAAATGATTTCAAAAATCCGACCCTTTTCGGGTCAGTATCAAAAGGAGAGAAAGTATGCCTAAATTCATTACTGTGGAAGAAGCCGTAAAGCTTATCCCCGACGGCGCAACCGTTATGTTCGGCGGCTTTATGGGCTGCGGCAACGCCCACAAATTCATCGATGCTCTCTCAAAGAGCGGCGTTAAGGATCTGACCATGATCAGCAACGATGCATCAATGCCCGGCGGCCCCATGGGTGAGGATTACTACGGCGTTGCAAAGCTCGTTCACAACAAGCAGATTAAAAAGCTCATCGCAACCCATGTCGGCCTCAATCCCGAGGTTGCGACCCAGTCCATGGTTGACGGCACTCTCGAAGTGCAGCTCATTCCGCAGGGTTCCCTTGCCGAAATGATTCGTGCGGGCGGCGGCGGTCTCGGCGGTGTTCTCACCCCCGCAGGCGTCGGCACCATCGTTGAAGACAGCCCCTATTGCCTCGGCAAACAGACGATTGACGGCCGTGATTATTTGCTCATGAAACCCATCCATGCCGATTTTGCCGTTATTTGCGGTGCAAAAATCGACAAGGCGGGCAACGTTTGGTACAAGGGCAACACCAGCAACTTTAACCTTGTTATGGCAACCGCGGCAGACACGGTTATTGCCGAAGCCGAAGAGATCGTTGAAATCGGCGAAATCGAACCCGAAAACGTCCGCACTTACGGCGTATTTGTTGACTATGTTGTTGAAGGAGGCAAACTTTAATGGATAAGGCTCAGATAAAGGCGTTCATCGCAGCGCGTGTTGCAAAAGAACTTAAAGACGGCGATGTTGTCAACCTCGGCATCGGTCTTCCCACCCTCGTTCCCGCATATCTTCCCGAAAACGTTCACGTTATCCTTCAGAGCGAGAACGGCACCATCGGCACCGGCCCCGTAACGGACGAAAACCGCGATCCGTTCCACGTTGTTGATGCAGGCGGCAGCCCCTCCGCAGCAGCACCCGGCGCATGCTTCATCGACAGCGCCTCCTCTTTCGCACTCATTCGCGGCGGTCATGTTGATGCAACAATCCTCGGCGGCCTCGAAGTTGACGAAGAGGGTTCCCTTGCAAACTGGATCATCCCCGGCAAAAAAATGCCCGGCATGGGCGGCGCAATGGATTTGCTCGTCGGCGCAAAGAACGTTATCGTTGCAATGGAACACACCGCAAAGGGCAAGCCCAAAATCCTTAAAAAATGCAAACTGCCCTACACCGCAGTTAAGTGCATCACAAAGATCATCACCGAGATGGGCGTTATGCTCGTAACTCCCGAAGGTTTGCTGCTTACCGAATACAATCCCGAATTCACCGTTGAGCAGATTCAGGAAGCAACCGAAGCAACCCTTATCATTTCCCCCGAACTGAAGCCCATGGCATAAGTCGGTGCCGAATGCACCCCGTGTTTCGGAATGCATTCGTTATTGTGTTCAAATTGTATTAAACAAGAACATCGACCGTTCCAAAAATCGGAACGGTCGATGTTTAAATTATATCCGTATCAGTTTTCAGCGGTTTATTGTCTTTCCGACCCGACTCACTCCGCATCCTCACCCGCGAGCTGCTTTGTGCGTTCGGCAAGAATCAGTCCTTCGATAATTTCATCCATATCGCCGTCAATGAACTGCGTCAGTTTATAAATTGTCATGCCGATTCTGTGATCCGTAACGCGTCCCTGCGGGAAGTTGTAGGTTCGGATTCTTTCGCTTCTGTCGCCGGAACCGACTTGACTTTTGCGCGCCGATGCTTCTTTTGCCGCAGCTTCCGCGCGATACATTTCATAAAGGCGGCTTTTAAGCACCTTCATTGCCTGTTCTTTATTGCGGCCCTGGCTGCGCTCATCCTGGCTTTGAACAACAAGCCCCGTCGGAAGATGCGTTATTCTTATCGCGCTCTCCGTTTTGTTAACATGCTGCCCGCCTGCGCCGCTTGAACGGTACGTGTCTATGCGCAAATCTCCGGGATTGATTTCAACGTCAATATCCTCCGCCTCGGGAAGCACCGCAACCGTTGCCGCGCTTGTGTGAATCCGCCCCTGAGTCTCCGTTTCGGGCACTCGCTGAACCCTGTGCACTCCGCTCTCGTATTTCATTCGGGAATATGCACCGCGGCCGTTGAGACTGAACGTGGCTTCCTTAATCCCGCCCATTTCCGTTTCGGCAATATCGATGAGCTCGTATTTGAAATTATGCCGCTCGGCATAGCGTTGATACATCCGCATCAGCACTGCGCCGAACAGTGCCGCCTCATCCCCGCCCGTGCCCGCGCGTATTTCCATAATAACGTTTCGTTCATCGTTTTTATCCTTCGGAAGCAAAAGAATTTTAAGATTCTCCTGCTGCTGCGCCGCTTTATGGGAAAGCTCCGCAAGCTCCTCTTCCGCAAGGGTTCGCATCTCCTGCTCGGTTTCTTCCGAATCGAGCATCGCCCTGCAATCCGCAATGCCGCGCTTCGTTTCAAGGTATTCATCGTAAGCGGTAATTATCGGTTCAAGCGTTGAATGCTCTTTAACAAGCTCACGCCATGCGTTCATGTCCGCCATGACCTCCGGGGAGGCGATTTTTTCCGCAAGCTGCTCATAATGCAGCTTCATCTGTTTAAGTCTGTTCAGCATATCCTGTTATCTTTCATATGTTTGGGCAATTGTTCAACCCCGATTCAATCTTTTTTCAACAACCACCACGCGATCGTTTCCGCAAATGTCCGAAAGCACGGAAACAGCTCCGTCATTCGCAAAAAGCTCTGAAACCGCCGCGCCCTGATCGAAGCCTGTTTCAAGCAGCAGCACGCCGCCGGGGTTCAAAAGACATGAATAACCCTTCCGAATGCGCCTGTAAAACTCCAATCCGTCCGCACCGCCGTCAAGTGCAATCATCGGTTCGCACAAAACCTCCGGCTGAAGCGAGTGTATAACATCGGTGCATATATAAGGCGGATTAATTGTTATAATGTCGAACCCGCTTGCCCGCTCTTTTGCAAAGGGCAGCGCGGCCTCGAAAAGGTCGCCCTGTCTGCACATGCAAAGCCCCCCGACGCCGTTTAATTGAATGTTTTTTTCCGCAACGGAAATAGCCTCGGGGCTTATGTCGCAAAGCAGCGCGGGAACGCCCGTCCGCTTGGCAATTGAAATTCCTATGCAGCCGCTGCCCGTGCAGACATCCAAAAGAAATTTTACGGGTGCAGTTGTGTTCTTTCGTTCCGCAATGATTTTTTCCGCTGCTTCGGCAAGCGTTTCCGTATCCGCACGCGGAATCAGCACGTTTTCGTTCACCGTGAACGGCAGTCCCATGAACTCCCACTCGCCGATTATGTATTGCAGCGGCTCATGATTTTTTCTGCGCATTATGCAGCTTTGAAGCTTTTTCAGCGCATCGCTCGGCATTTCATCCGCAAGTTCAAACGTGTACAATCTGCGTTTTCCAAGGCAAAATGCCGCAAGCTGGCGCGCTTCAAACTCCGCATCTTCAAGGCTCGTTTCAACGAGCTCCTTTCGGGCAAGTGCAACGGCATCGCGAATTGTCATTGCGCCTCGGCCGCCGTTTCCGCTTTTGCTTCAGGTTCCGCATTTCCGGCACCTTCCGTGTTTTCGGCTCCTGCCGCCTCTGCGTTTTCGTGCGGCTCCGCTGCATCGGCGGGTTCCGGGTTTTCGGGTTCATCCGCAAGTTTATTATAGTAATCGCAGCTTCTTTCACCCATTGCAATATAAAATGCCGCAATTGCAACCTCAAGCATATCCTCGGTGGGTTCTTTTGTTGTGATAAGCTGCAAGCCCATGCCGGGAGCGCGAACAACTTTTGCAAACCAGCCGTCACTCTTTGCCGCCGCATGCAGCACCTCATAGCTTATGCCCGCAATGAGCGGAATGCAGATTATGCGGACGCCGAAGCGGAAAAGGAATTCGAGAATGCTGTTCTGAATTTCAAATTTGAATCCGTAGATGAACACGGCATCGATAACGGTAAGAAACAGAATCGATATCGCCATCACAAGGAAAAGATAATTCGTTCCGCAGCGCGGATGCAGCCGGCTGTATTTTTTCGCGCGGGCGGGAACAAGTTCATCCTCCGCTTCATAGCAGGCAATTGTTTTATGCTCCGCACCGTGATACATAAAAAGCCGCTTCATGTCTTTTATGCAGGAACAGCCGAAAAGATAACCGATATAAATTCCCACGCGCAAAACACCCTCGACGAGCGAACGCCAAAGGCTCTTTGTCTGCCCGAAAATCATCGACGAAATCAACTGCGGAAGAAGCACAAAAAGCCCGACAGCAAGCGCAACGCCAAGCACAAGCGCAACTGTTATTGCGATTTTTTCAACGGATTTTCCGAAAGTTTTCGCAAGCCATTTTTCGAATTTTGTCGGTTCCTCATCCGCAAACGCATCTTCGCCGTACATTTTTGCGGAATCCATCGTTGTGGACATGCCTGTTGTGAGCGATTCAACAAGCGCAACAACTCCGCGAATTACAGGCAGCCCCCAAAAAGTGCCCTTCTGCGCTTTTGAAACCTGATTTTTGTAACTTGCAACAATTTTTCCGTCCGCACGGCGCACTGCCATTGCAATGCCCTTGTCGGATTTCATCATAACGCCTTCCATAACGGCCTGACCGCCGACAGCGCATTTTCTCATAATATCACACCTTTCTCCATTATATTTCGTTATGTTTCGTTAGTTTTTTGTTATGTTCAATATTTAGGAGCAAACACTCCGAATAAATTTCGGCGGGGGAGCAAAGATTATTGCCCCTCCGCTTTGCGGTTCTTCCCGGATTTATGCCTTTGTCCAGCTTGTGCCTTCCTTCGAATCCTTAAGCGTAACGCCTTTTTCTGCAAGCTCCGCACGAATTTCGTCCGCACGGGCATAGTTTTTGTTCTTTTTTGCCTCTGCGCGTTCGCGAATGAGTCCTTCAACATACCGAACAAACTCATCCGAATGCTCTTCCGCAGTGTTCGTGCCGCCCGAAAGCAGATTAAGTGAAAGCACCCTGTCAAAATCCGCAATAATTGCACGTTTTGTCGCGCCGTTCACATCCGAATCCTTCAGAAGATCGTAAAGCACCGTCAGACCGAGTGAAGTGTTCAAATCGTTGCCCACTTTTTCGATAAAGCGGCGGCGGTAATCTTCAAACTGTGCCGCATTCGTTTCGCCCTCTTGAGGTATGCCCGCAATGCGGTTGAGCAGCCTTTCGTAAGCAGCTTTTGAATTATCCAGCGTATCGTAGCTGAATTCAAGCGGCTTTCTGTAGTGGCTTTGCAGGCAGAACATTCTGTATACAAGAGGGTCATAACCCTTTTCCTGCAAAACGGAAACCGTCAGGATATTGCCCTTCGACTTGCTCATTTTGCCCTCACGGTCATTCAGGTGCTGAACATGGAACCAGTGGCTGCACCACGGATGCCCGACGGCCGCTTCACTCTGCGCAATTTCGTTTGTGTGATGCGGGAAAATATTGTCCACACCGCCGCAATGCAGGTCGAGATACTCGCCGAGATGCTTCATGCTGATTGCAGAGCACTCGATATGCCAGCCGGGATAGCCGACGCCCCACGGGCTGTCCCATTTCAATTCCTGAGAATCGAATTTGGATTTTGTGAACCAAAGCACAAAGTCTGACTTGTTGCGCTTGTTTCCGTCCTCTTCAACATCGCTGCGCACACCAACAAGCAAGTCATCCGACGAATGCCCCGTGAGCTGATAATAATCCTTGAGTTTGGAGGTGTCAAAATAGATATTTCCGCCCGCTTCGTATGCATAGCCGTTCTCAAACAGCTTTTCGATAAGTTTTATGTATTCGGCAATGCAGTTCGTCGCAGGTTCAACAACATCGGGAGTTTTGATGTTCAGTTTGCGGCAATCGTCAAAGAACGCATTCTCATAGAATTTTGCAAGCTCCATAACGGTTTTGCCCTCGCGCTTCGCACCGGAGACCATCTTGTCTTCGCCGGTGTCACCGTCGCTTGACAGATGCCCCACGTCCGTTATGTTCATCACACGCTTCACATCATAGCCGATATAGCGCAGGAATTTTTCGAGCACATCCTCCATGATATAGGAGCGGAGGTTGCCGATATGCGCAAAATGATAAACGGTCGGGCCGCAGGTATACATGCTGACCTTGCCCGCCTCGCGCGGCACAAACTCGTCCACGCGCTTTGTGAGAGTGTTATATAAATAGAATTTTTCCATGTTCTCATTTCCTTTCAAGAAAAACTTAAAAAAGTTTTGCTGCCGCACAGCTCAGTCAAGCAGCATATCGTTCTGTTTTATCCACCCGAGCCTGCGCATTATTTCGCTGAAAAGCAGAGAAAGCGCAGCGGGAGCAGCAATATGCAGCAGCAGCACGCGAAGCAGTATCGACCACCACTCGCTGCCGTTTTGAAGCATTGTCGTAAATGTTCCTATCTGACCCACAAATCCGCAGGTACCCATGCCGCCCGAAATGCCCTCGTTCAGCATCTGGAACACCGTTGTTCCGAACGGTCCGAGGATCGCGCTTGCAAGCGTCGGCGGAACAAGGATTGCAGGATGACGCAATATATTCGGCACCTGAAGCATTGATGTGCCGAGTCCCTGAGAAACAATGCCGCCCCAGCGGTTTTCGCGGAAGCTTGAAACAGCAAAACCGACCATCTGGCATGAGCAGCCGATCGTTGCGGCACCCGCTGCAAGCATAAGCCCGGTTTTAACATCCGGTGCGGCATTTGCCGTTACAAATATCATGGAGGCAATTGCGGCACTTGAAATCGGAGCCGTCAGAATGATGCCCATAACAACGGAAACTATGATGCCCATCGGAATCGGGTTCAGATAGGTTGCTTTGCCGATTATGTAACCGAGCCACTTCATAAATGCACCGAGCGGTGCCCCGAGAAGCACGCCCACAACGCCGCCCGTCAGCAGCACCGCAATGGGAACAAGAAGAATATCAACCTTTGTTTTGCCTTCAACAAGCCTTCCGATTTCGATTCCGATAACGGCAGCAATATAAGCCCCGACAGGACCCGCACCGCCTGCGCCGCTTGTATAACCTATCGCTCCGACAACGACCGCAGCGCAGAGCGTCAGAGCTTTCGCACCAAGCCCGACAGCAATCGCCGCGCCGATCGCACCGCCGACAACAAAGCCGTTCTGTGCAACCTTCACAATCGGGTCAAGAATGCCCGAAAGTGCGGGAATACGCGCAAATTGTGCAATTATCGTGCCGATGAGCAGAGAGGCGAAAAGACCCTTTGCCATTGCTCCGAGAGCCTTAATAAAGTACCTGTCCGCATAATGCTTCACGATGTTTCCGAAGCTGCGTTTCGTGTCTGCACCGCAGGGAGCTGCCGTTTCTTCCGAAAGAGCGATGTTCTCGTTGTTTTCCATTGCTTGCCTCACTTAATTCAAGTTGTTTGTGTTTATATCCGCAGGACTTCCGCAAAAAGCTCCGCCTGATTCAGCCTTCATTCAAAGTTCAATCGATTGCGGATCTGTTCCGCGAATTACTTTTTAACGTCGTCTATTGTGGGTTCATCATCGTCAAACTCGAACGCCGCCTTGGGTGCGCGGAGCGTGCCGCCTCCCGGCTGCTGCTGAGCTTCGCGCTTTGCGTTCTTGTCAACGTATTTGCCCGTCCAGATGATCGCCGCAACAAACACGGCGCAGAGCAGACCGAACAGAATCATGCTGACAGTTTGCAGCTTGCCGAAACCATCCAAAGCGGAAACAACGCCCGCCGCAATCATGATGACAGCCGCTGCAAGGCAGCTTATGCGCATTGCCTTTTTGTGTTTTGCTTCCATGCCCTCTTTTACAAACTCGGCATCAAAGATTCTGCCGCGGCCGGAAATTGCGGAATAGAGCAGATACAGACCGATAACGAACATCACAATGTCGAAAAGGCTCACCGATTGGCGGTTGACATTGAGCTTTACAGTCTCTTTCAATTCGCTGCCGTTGGCGCAGGATGCATTAATGCGAATCTCGCCGAGAACGGAGGATTTCACAAACAGATAGCCGTTTTTTTCGTTGATTTCATAAGTGAATTTATCTGAAGATGCCGGCGTTTCCGAAAGGTTTCCGTCCTTATCCTTTTCAAAAAGCTCAACGGTATATTTAACCGTGTTGTCTTCGGCCGTGTCAGCTTTCGGTGCGTCCGGAGCGGCTGTCAAATCCGGTGCGGCTGTCACATTCGGTGCGTCTGTCGCATCCGATGCGTCTGTATCCAAAGCATCGGAACCGCTGTCGGTCTTATCGGTCAAAATTTTATACATATTGTCTTCATAGCAGAAGAATCCGACCGCTGTGTTGACGTTCACCTGAATCGACTGCACATTTTGCGCAAAGGTAAGCTGCCTGTCGGCATATGCAACGGTTGAATCGTCCTCTGCATTGATACTCGGCTGTTTGCCGCTGCCCATCATGCAGCCTGTCAGCGCAAGACAGAGCGCAAGCACTGCTGCGATAAGAGCCGCAATGCGCACATTGTGTTTTTTGTTTCCTGATTTCATATTGTAAATCCTCCTGTATTCTGCCTTTCAGACATTTTAATTTTTATTTTTAATGCCGCACTCGTTCCGTGTCTTCGCGGCACGGGGTTCACTGTTTTGTTTCCTCCGCATTTACACAGCGCATGAACTCATCGGAAACACGCATTGCTCTGCAAATCGCCAGCGCATCACGCGGCGGATTCACATCGCTTGCAACGCGATACAAGCCGTAGTCCATAAGCTTCGGCAGCACGGAAGCCCTCGAAGCATCGTTTCCCGCCAATGCTGCATCGAGCACGGCAGGTTCAACGTTTTTGAGCCCGATGACCTGATAATGCATGGGCGCACAGCACGCAACATCATCGAAATGCGTTGTTATCAGCGCAAAACAGCCGCGTCGATTGTTGAAATACTTCACTGCCGCCCGCACAAGCGCCGCACCTTCGTGCGGGTTCGTGCCGCGCGCAAACTCATCAAGCAGAACGAGTGCAGTGCTTTCGGTTTTTATTTCGGAAAGAATGCCGTCAAAATGAATCATCTCCCCGCCGAAGCTCGAAAGTCCGCCCAAGCTGTCCTCCATATCCTCACAGAGCAAGTGTATGCCGGCAAAATGCGGCAATTCTGCTTCCCCGCAAAAAACAGGGAAGCCGCACAGCGCAAGCAGCACGTTCAGCGCAAGCGTTTTGACCGCAACGGATTTTCCGCCCATGTTTGCGCCCGTAATAACGGTTGAGCCGGATAAAAGCTCGATGCTGACCGGGGTAAACTTTCGCCCCGACGAGTGCAGTGCATCGGCTGTCTGCGGGTTAATCATTTCGTTAAGAAGAACCCGCTGCCCGTTTGCATAAACCTTCGGAATGCTGCCGCCCCTGCTGCACATAAGCCTTGCTTTTGCAAGCGCAAAATCGAACCTTGCAATGCTTTTTATCACCTGCTCCGCCTCGTGAGAATGTTCAGCAAAAGCTTTTGTCATCTCCGTGCGGATGCGCAGTTCTTCGCTCTCCTCCCTTGCGGCAAGCAGAGTTCTTTCCGCTTCAAGCCCATCCCGCCCCTCGACAGGATCTCGGCGCAGTTCGGCATCAACCCGTTTGCGCTCGCGCCGAATTTTCGCAAGCTCTGCGGATGCGCTGTCGCTCACGCGAAAAGTCATTGCACGCATTCCGTCCGGGTCAACTATTGAAAGCGCATGCGGCATGGGGTGAATATCGATTTCGTTCAGCCTTTCGCCGCAGGGAATCTTTGAAAATGCCTCCGCAAGCGCATCAAGCTTTATCAAAAAACGTTTAATTTCGAAGAATTCAACGTCTGTAAGCGTCATTTCGCGGCTTCGCGCGACCGAACGGCGAACATCTTTAAGCTGCATGAGCGCACGCTCGGCGGCGGACAGTGCCTCCCTTGCGGCATCGCTGCGGATCGTTTCCGCAAGCAGGCGAACGTTTTCCAGTTCGCGGCAAAGCCGCGCATTCTCTTCACACGGATACGCATGGGTATGCCGCGCAAGCTCCTCTCCGAAGGGGGAACAAGTCTGCAAATTTTCAATTATGTAGGCAAATCCTATCGCTGCCTGCTGTTGTTTGTCAAGCATAGTCTTATAATGTCAATTTGTTTTCTATCATTTATTCGCGAAAGCGCAGGAATATCGATTTTACGCGCACGGGTTTACTCCGCTGCCTCGCAGCCGAATTCGCTCACAACATCAAGTACCGGCACGCGTCCGCCGAGACCGCTGCACATGGCATCGTAAAACTCCGTTTTGTTGTAATGACTGCCTTTTGCGGAAAACGGGTTGACCGTCACCGCAAGCAGCCGCGTTTTGTTCATAACGGTAAATCTTGCACCTGCACGAACAAGTTTTTCATAGTTTTTATGCGAAAGCAGCAGCCTGCTGCCGTCCTCGCAAATAATCTCAAGTCCGTTCAGCGCACGTCCCGCCGCAATGAGCGCATTTGCAGCCGAATCCGGCACCCCGCCGCGCATCAAAACAGCCTCTGCGCCGCCTTTTCGAACAAGTTCCGCCGCGCGGGAAAGCTCCGAAAACTCCGTTTGCTCACCGCCATGGGTTCCGCTGCCGAAAAACACACCGTATTTTTGTTTGCATTGATGCACATATTCCGTCCGCTCCGTTTGCGGAAGCATCATAAGCTCCGCCGAAAAGCATGTATCTTCAACAGTTTTTCGAATATCCGGGGAATAGCTTGCGCCCGAGCACAGTATTGCCGCATCGCTGACAGCCGGCATCGCAAGCGATTTTCGGCTCAGCGCACCGTCGATAATGACTTTTGCCGCGCCGAGTTCAAACATGCGTTTTTTAAGCCGCGCAAGCTGCGCCGTCATGGACGGACCCGCAAGCTGAATAAAGCCGTCACTGCATGCACGAAGGATAATGACCTCTCCCATAGGCGTCGGCATTCCTGTTGTGTCCAGTATTTCCCGGGAAATACCGCTGTTCATGCCGTTCTTTTGCGCATCATTTCCGGAATCGGACAAATTTCCGCCCGCAAAAAGCAGCTTTTCGGCTGTTGCAATAATTGTGCCGTCATAAACGAAAATTTCGGGCTTTTTCGTGTTCGTCACAAGGTCGCTTCGCTCCCCGTCCCTTCCGATGGATGTCAGCGCAATGCCCTCGTCCATCCTGCGGCAGTCCTTTATCAATCGATTAAGCACCGTTGTTTTTCCCGCATTTTTGCACATGCCGATGAGCGAAACGGAACTATAAGGTTTTATAAGCTCATATAACAAAGCCAAACTCCTCCAATGGTATTATAGCATACCTATACCGAAATGAACAAGGGCAAACGTCCCCTGTGAGCACCTTGTTTCATATATAAGTTTTTACATGCTCCCGGTGTTGTATGCTCTAAGAGACTTCTTAATCAAAGCGATTGAAAGTCTCTTAGAACACACAGGATTTGCCGGGGAGAGCAAAATCAAGTTCCCATTTTGAGAACTTGATTTCCACGGTCTATCAGGTGATTGAGAAGTATCTTACAATATAATCCCAACACTCATGAAAGGAGCGCAAGCTATGAGAAAAAACGAGAAAATCACTGCTCTTTACGAGCGATTGAGCCGTGACGACGACCAGCAGGGCGAGAGCAATTCCATATCGAACCAAAAATCATATCTGGAAGAAACGGCAAGGCGGAATGGACACACCTGTTTACGCCATTTCACCGATGACGGGGTGAGCGGCAGTCGGTTCGACCGTCCCGGATTCATGGCAATGCTGGAGGAAGTTGAAGCCGGGAACGTGGACTGCATCTATGTAAAGGACATGAGCAGGGTCGGCAGGGATTACCTCAAGGTCGGACAGGTCATGGAACTGCTGCGGCAGAAGGGCGTTCGCCTGATTGCCGTAAACGACGGAGTTGACAGCTTCCGTGGAGAGGACGACTTCACTCCCTTCCGCAACATCATGAACGAATACTACCTTCGTGACACAAGCCGCAAAATCAAATCCGTATTTCAGGCTAAGGGCAAGTCCGGCAAGCACGTCACAGGCACGGTCATTTACGGCTATCTCTGGAACGAAGCAAGGGATAAATGGCTCGTTGACCCCGAAGCCGCCGAGATTGTTAAACGTATCTTTGCCATGACGATTGACGGCTGTGGACCGTACCAAATCGCCAGCAAACTGAAAATGGAAAAGGTACTTATTCCCTCTGCTTACCTTGCCCAACACGGCGAGGGTGTGAACAAGAACAAGACCTTCAAGGACGTGTACGGCTGGGGCTCATCCTCCGTGGTTGAAATTCTCAAGAAGCGTGAGTATCTTGGTCACACCGTCAATTTCAAAACCCGCAAGCACTTCAAGGACAAGAAAAGCCACTATGTTCCGGAGGACGAATGGACGATTTTCGAGAACACCCACGAAGCCATCATCGACCAGCAGACCTATGACCTTGTACAGAAGATACGAGGAAGCGTCAAACGCTACCCCAATGGCTGGGGCGAAGCTGCTCCCCTGACGGGCTTGCTCTACTGTGCCGATTGCGGCGGCAAGATGTACGTCCACCGTGTCAACAACGGCAAGCGCATCTCTCAATATACCTGCTCGCAGTACAGCAAAATCCCGGTCGGAAAGCTCTGCTCCACGCAGCACCGCATCAATGAGGACGTTGTGCTGACGCTCATTTCCGATATGCTCAAAGCCATTGCAGAGTACGCCAGGCATGACCGAGCCGAGTTTGTCCGAGTAGTGCAGGAAGCGCAGTCCAGCCAGCAGACGGCGGAAGTAAGGAAAAACCGGACACGACTTGCCACGGCAAAACAGCGTTTGGCGGAGCTTGAGACTCTGCTCTGCAAGATTTATGAGGACAACGCTCTTGGCAAATTATCCGACAGCCGCTATCAAACATTGGGTTCACAATACGACAGTGAGCAATCCAAACTGACTGCGGAGGTTTCTGCTTTAGAGAAGTCCATTCACGGCTACGAGAAGCACGAAAAGGATGCAGACCGCTTCATTTCTCTGATTGACAAGTACGAGAGCTTTGACAACCTGACCATTGCCATGCTCAACGAGTTTATCGAGAAAATCCTTGTCCATGAGCGTGACCGCAAGGGAAGCCGGGAAACTACGCAGGAAGTGGAGATTTACTTCAACTTCGTCGGGCGGTTCGTCCCTCCGGCGTTCGGAGAAGCGGAGCTGACCCCGGAGGAATTGGAGGAACGCCGCAAAAAAGAGGAACGCAAGGACAGACTGCATCAGAACTACTTGAAGCGCAAAGCCAGCGGAAAACATCAAGCCTACGAGAACAAAATCAAGGACAAGCGTAAAGCCGACGTCGATGCAAAGAAAGCCGCCATTCGTGCGGAGGATATTGCAAAGGGCGTGTTCGTTCCCGTTTGCCAGCTGCCGAGAGCAGAGCCAAAAGTCGCAAAACCGAAAGGAGCATGATTATTATGAAAGAATTGAAACCTCGAATCCACGAAAACGGCATCGACTACATTCTTGTGGGCGATTACTATGTGCCGGACTGGAAGCTGCCGGAGGAAATACGCCCTGTTGGGCATTGGGGCAGACTGCATCAAGCCTACCTGTGGATGTGCCGTCCCGGTTTTTACAGTGAACTCGTTCTCTCCTGCAAGCTACACACCTACCTTGCCGACCTGAACGAGCAGGCAACGGAAAGATGTAGCCTTATCATTGAGCAGATGGCAGAAGCCGAGGGCGTGGACGAAGCCCTGAAAGCGTCTGACCAGATGCTATGGGTGCAGTCAATGAACTCCATCCGCAGCCGAGCCGAGGAAATCATCAAGCATGAGCTGATTTATTGCTGATATTCCAAGTTCAGACCCGCTAATTTCATACCGCAGCAAAAGCGACAGGCATTTCCTTGTGAAGTCCCTGCCGCTTTTCATTTTCGGAGATTAAGGAGGATTCTATGGCGAAGCTGACAAAATATGAGAAAGAAACCATCATTCTGTTCAACGAGGGAGAGGACACGGCAAGCATCTACACCTTCAATGCCGGGCTGAAAAAGCGGCTGGCGATGTTCGCAAAAAAGTACCCTGACTTCTGCCGACAGGAAAAGACCCATGAGCAAGGCGACATTTCCTATGTGCTGGACAAGTCCCGACTATCCATCCGTCTGCAACCGCCCATGAGCGAGGAACGCAGACAAAAAGCGAGCGAGAACGCCAAACAGAACGGCTTCAAGAGTCGGATAGAATAATGCGGCGTTTAGGGAGCATTTACAATCAAAACGCAGCATCTGCACCCGCTTTTTTGACCGTGAGCGTATGAGCGCGTATAAACCCATACCCTGCCTTGACCGTGCAGAATCGGGCATTTCAGGGAAAGAATACAACTCGAATATTACGGCGTATATGTTGATTATTTCACATTTGCGTGATATAATAAATTTTAAGTCAATCGCGAAAAAAGGAGGGCGAAAAATGGCGGTAAGCTATAAGAGGCTGTTCCATTTGATGATCGACAAGGGCGTGACCAACGCCGAGCTGATGGAAAAGGCGGGCTTCAGCGCAAACATCATAACCAGATTAAAGCGTGACCACTATGTGGCGTTAGACAGCATTGAAAAAATCTGCTATGCCCTTAACTGTGGCGTGGATGATATTCTGGAGTTCATACCTGAGGAAAAGGAGCATACGACCGATGATTGATACAAAGAAAGAGCAGGAACGGGACGAGCTGCACCGTGCGATATGAAAGAAATAATGCGCCGGAATCTCATCACAGTGCGAAAGGAAACGAAGAAATATGGACAATCGGGTGCATAATCAAATAGTTAGCTTTATATGGGGCATTGCAGACGACTGCCTTCGGGATGTGTATGTGCGCGGCAAGTACCGTGATGTTATCCTGCCGATGACTGTCATCCGGCGTTTGGATGCTCTTTTGGAGGACAGTAAAGAGGCTGTCCTGAATATGAAGAAAAAGTTGGATGCGGCAGGTATCGATAACCAGTGGCCTGCGCTGTGCAATGTAGCAGGACAGGCTTTTTGCAATGCGTCTCCGTTCCGTCTGCGCGACCTTACCAGCCGTGCGAAAAAGCAGACCTTGAAAACGGATTTTGAAGCATATCTTGACGGATTCTCTCCGAATGTGCAGGAGATTCTGGAGAAGTTCAAGTTCCGCAATCAGATCGACACCATGATTGAGGCGGACATTCTCGGCGCAGTCATTGAAAAATTTATATCTTCTGACATTAACCTCAGCCCAAACCCGGTGTACAAAGACGAAAAAAGGACCATCCTCAAGCATCCCGGTCTGGACAACCACGGCATGGGTACGATTTTCGAGGAACTGATCCGTAAGTTCAACGAGGAGAACAATGAGGAAGCCGGCGAACACTGGACGCCCCGTGATGTTGTTGAACTGATGGCTGACCTTATCTTTATGCCGATTGCGGATCAAATCAAGGACGCTACTTACTCCTGCTATGATGGGGCCTGCGGAACGGGTGGTATGCTCACCGTTGCACAGGATCGGCTTATGACACTGGCGGCACAGCGCGGCAAAAATGTTTCTATCCACCTTTTTGGGCAGGAGATCAACCCGGAAACCTATGCCATTTGCAAGGCGGATATGCTGCTCAAGGGTGACGGCGACCAGGCAGAACATATCAGCTACGGCTCAACGCTGTCTTTGGACGGCAATGCTACACGGCAGTTTGACTTTATGCTCTCGAATCCGCCGTACGGAAAGAGCTGGAAAACCGATGCAGAAAAGATGGGTGGCAAGAAGGAAATCCTCGACAGCCGTTTCAACACTTATCTGGACGGCGGTGAGCAGCTTACAATGATCCCGCGCACGAGTGACGGTCAGCTTCTTTTCCTGCTGAACAATGTAGCGAAGATGAAGAAAGATACGCCCCTCGGCAGCCGCATTGCAGAGGTACATAACGGTTCGTCCATCTTCACGGGCGATGCGGGAAGCGGCGAGAGTAATGCCCGACGTTATATGATCGAGAACGATTTGGTGGAGGCCATTATCGCCGTGCCGGAGAATATGTTCTACAACACGGGCATCGGCACATTCATTTGGGTGCTTTCCAACAAGAAAGAAGAACGCCGCAAGGGTAAAATTCAGCTTATCGACGCAACGGCGATGAAGTCGGCACTGCGCAAGAACATGGGCAAGAAAAACTGTGAGTTTACCGAAGAAATCCGCAAGGAGATCGTCCGCATTTTCCTCGCAATGGAGGAAAGCGAAGTCAGCATAATTCTGAACAACGAGGACTTCGGTTATTGGAATGTGACGGTGGAGCGGCCGCTGCGTTTGCGCGTGTATCCTGACAGAGCAATTCCGGCAGATACTTTCAAGAAGTCGGACGAATACGACAGCGTGATCGCAGCTATTGAAAAGGTTGCAAAAACTGCGCCGTTGGATGATTGGACCGTCTTTGCCAAAGCTACCAAGCTGAAAGCCGCCGCGTTGAAAAAGATACGCCCCTTTATCACGGAGAAAGATCCGACTGCACAGCCCATCGAGGGCGAGCCGGATGTTGACCTGCGCGACACGGAGAACATCCCCTTCACCTATGAGGGCGGTATTGATGCCTTTATAAAAAACGAGGTGCTGACCTATGCACCGGACGCATGGGTGGACGAGAAGAAAACGCAGGTCGGCTATGAGATCAGCTTTACGAAGTATTTTTACAAGCCCGTGGAGCTGCGCCCTATGGATGAAATTTTGAAAAGTCTAAACGACTTGGAGCAGGAAGCAGACGGATTGTTGGCGGGTATCATGGAGGGCGTGCAATGAGCTACAGCAAAGACAACCTTGCCTGGCTTGGAACAATTCCAGATCACTGGCAAGTGTCGAAATTAAGACAGGTTTTGTCGCCGTTCAGTGAGAAAAATCATCCTGATATGCCCTTGCTATCTGTAGTTCGCGAAAAAGGTGTAATTATCAGAAATGTTGAGAGTAAGGAAGAAAACCACAACTATGTTCCAGACGACTTAAGCAATTATAAGTTAGTCAAACAGGGACAGTTTACTATGAACAAGATGAAGGCATGGCAAGGCTCTTATGGTGTGTCTAAATACGACGGCATCGTAAGTCCGGCATATTTCGTTTTCAATTTCAAATGTGATATAAACGGAGATTTTTTTAATGCAGCCATCCGAAGCAAGGCTTATGTCAGCTACTTTGGACAAGCATCAGATGGCATTCGTGTCGGACAATGGGATTTATCGATGGCGCGAATGAAAGATATTCCATTTCTTGTCCCGCCACGCGAGGAGCAGGATCAGATTGTGCGCTTTCTGGACTGGAAGGTTTCGAGCATCAATAAGCTGATCAATATCAAAAAGAAAGAAATCAAAGAGATTGATGCACTGAAGCGGTCAATGGTAAGCCATGCGATTACTCGTGGGCTGACAGCAGATGCGCCCATGAAGTATAGTGGCGTTAAGTGGTTGGGAGATATTCCACAAAGATGGTACACAGTTCCGCTATATGCAATTGCACAGGTTAAGTCTATTAACAATTGCATAGATTTGCCACTAATGTCAGTCTATCTTGATGCTGGCGTGGTTCCATTTGTTGAAAGAGAGGAGAAACGAACTAACGCAACAAGCAAGGACTTGACCAACTATCAGCGTGTTGATCCCGGAGATTTCGTTCTGAATAATCAGCAAGCGTGGCGTGGTTCGGTAGGCGTTTCGTTTCATTCTGGGATTGTTAGTCCGGCATATATTGTGCTTTCATTGAACAATACCCTTGATAGTCATTATGCAAACTACTTATTTCGGTCTCGTTGCATGGTTGACCAATATTTGGTAATCTCGCGTGGGGTTGGCTCTATACAAAGAAACCTCTACTGGTCTGCGCTAAAACGTGTTGTTGTACCAATTCCTTCAAAAAAAGAACAAATGGAAATTGTCGAGTATTTAGATGGTTTAAACAATAAGTTTGATGCTACGATAAAAAAGCTGACAGAAGAAGTTGCTGTGCTGGAAGAATATAAGAACAAGATTATTGCTGATACCGTCACTGGCAAAATCGATGTCCGTGGCATTGAGATTCCCGAATATGAATTTGTGGATGAAGACACCGATACGGGCAACGAGGACGGCAGCGAAGAAGAGACAGAGGAACAGGAGGATTGAGCATGGCTGATGAGAAAAATCTCGTCCCCGATGAAAATCAGGGCGATATCGTTATCTACCAGACAGAAGATGGCGATACGAAAATCGATGTCCGCTTTGTGGATGAGACCGTATGGCTGACCCAGCAGCAAATGGCAGAGCTTTTTCAGTCCTCCCGCACCAACATCGTGGAGCATATTCAGCACATCTACGAGGAGGGCGAACTGGACGAAGCCTCAACCTGTCGGAAATTCCGACAGGTTCGCACCGAGGGCAACAGACAGGTCACAAGAGAGATCCCGTATTATAATCTCGATATGATCATCTCTCTGGGATACCGCGTAAAATCAATAATTGCCACCAACTTCCGCCGTTGGGCAACAGAGCGGTTGAAAGAATATATGGCCAAGGGCTTCACGATGGATGACGAGCGGCTGAAAAATCTTGGCGGCGGCAACTACTGGAAAGAGCTGCTTGACCGCATTCGGGATATCCGTTCTTCTGAAAAAGTTATGTATCGACAGGTGCTTGATTTGTATGCCACCAGTGTGGACTATGACCCGAAAAGTTCGGAATCCGTTGCGTTTTTCAAAATGGTACAGAACAAGCTGCACTTTGCCGCACACGGCCACACGGCGGCAGAGGTTATCTACGAGCGGGCGGATGCGGATAAACCGTTTATGGGCTTGACCGCTTTCTCAGGCGATTTCCCAACGGCAAAAGACATTGGAATTGCTAAAAACTACTTATCAGAAGAGGAACTGCGGATACTGAACGGAATTGTCTCCGGGTATTTCGACTTTGCCGAGGTACAAGCGATGCGTCACCGTCCCATGCACATGAGTGATTATGTGGAGCACCTGGACCGAATCCTATCTTCCACCGGAGAGCAGGTGCTCATTGGTGCTGGCAAAGTAAGTCATAAGCAGGCAATGGATAAAGCGAACCGGGAATATCAGCGTTTTCTCGTGCAGAATCTCTCCCCTGTTGAGGAGGCGTATCTGCAAACGATCAAAGAGGTCGAAAAGACGGCAAAGAAAAAAGCGAAGGAGGAATGATCATGGCTGGCTTCACAAATACAAGAGAAAGCGGACTTGAAGCGCTGATCGTAAAATGGCTTGTTGAGCACAACGGCTATGAAGAAGGCTCCAACGCCGATTACAATAAAGAATACGCCGTTGATGAAACTCGGCTTTTCCATTTTCTGCAAGATACGCAGCCGGAGCAAATAGAGAAGCTGGGCATCCGGAAAAGTCATCAAAAATACGCACAGTTTCTCAACCGTTTACAGGGCGAGATTTCTAAGCGCGGCATAGTTGACGTGCTGCGAAACGGCATCAAAGTATACCCCGCCGACCTGATCATGTTTTACCTGACTCCCTCTGAGGGCAACGCAAAAGCTAAGGAGTTGTTCAAAAAGAATATTTTCAGCGTCACCCGACAACTCCGCTATTCACAGGATGCAGCCAAACTGGCACTGGATCTGTGCGTATTTATCAATGGCCTCCCGGTTATTACATTTGAACTAAAGAATCAGATCACAAAGCAAAATGTTGATGATGCCGTTCAGCAGTATAAAGATGACCGTGACCCGCGCGAGATGCTTTTTCAGTTCAAGCGCTGCATGGTGCATTTTGCCGTAGACGATGCCCGTGTCAAGTTCTGCACGAAACTTGCCGGACAAGACAGCTGGTTTCTGCCCTTTGACAAGGGATATAATGATGGAGCAGGCAACCCGCCTAATCCAGACGGTCTTATGACCGATTATCTTTGGAAGGATATTCTCACCAAGGAAAAACTGACGCTGATTATAGAAAACTACGCGCAGGTCGTCGTCGAGGTGGACGAGGACACCAAAAAGAAAAAGGAAAAGCAGATTTTCCCCCGCTACCATCAGCTCGATGTTGTAACGAAGCTGCTTGCCGATGTGAAAACAAATGGTGTCGGAAAAAAGTATCTTATTCAGCACAGCGCAGGCAGCGGCAAATCCAACTCTATCGCTTGGCTTGCTCATCAACTGATTGGGCTTGAACAGGACGGTCGCCCGATGCTGGATTCCGTTATCGTAGTCACCGACCGCCGGATTCTCGACAAGCAGATTCGGGATACGATCAAGCAGATCATGCAGGTCGGCAACACGGTCGCATGGGCGGAGCACTCCGGCGATCTTACGAAAGCCATTACAGATGGAAAGCGTATTATCGTGACCACGATTGAGAAGTTCCCGTACATCGTTCCGCAAATTGGAGCAGAACACAAGGATAACCGTTTCGCCATTATCATCGACGAGGCTCATTCCGGACAGAACGGAAGAAACTCCGCGCATATGAACCTTGCGCTTTCCGGACTTGCTTCCGATGACGAAATGGACAACGAGGATAAAATCAACGCCATGATGGAAGGGCGTAAACTGCTGAACAATGCCAGCTACTTTGCGTTTACCGCAACCCCGAAAAACAAAACACTGGAAACCTTCGGCGTTCCGTATCAGGACGGCGACGATATCAAGCACAGACCTTTCCATGTTTATACGATGAAACAGGCAATCCAAGAAGGGTTCATTCTGGATGTGCTGCAATACTATACGCCTATCGACAGCTTCTATAAGCTGATGAAGACCGTCGAGGATGACCCGATGTTCGATAAGAAGCGGGCGCAGAAGAAGCTGCGCAGCTTTGTGGAAAGCGACAGCTATACCATTGCCAAGAAAGCGGCTATGATGGCAGATCATTTTCATGAACAGGTCATTGCCAAAGGAAAAATAGGCGGGCAAGCTCGCGCTATGGTTGTGACCTCCAGCATCCCCCGCTGTATCGAATATTATTACGCCATCAATAAATGCCTTGCGGACAGGCGCAGTCCGTATAAGACAATCATCGCCTTTTCCGGCGAGAACAAGTATCAAGGTCAGGAACCGCCGCTTACCTCTGCCGGATTGAACGGTTTCCCGGATGCAAAGATACCGAAGGAGTTCAAAAAAGACCCGTATCGCATTCTCATCGTTGCGGATATGTTCCAGACGGGCTTTGATGAGCCGCTGCTCCACACCATGTATGTGGACAAAATGCTCTATGACATCAAGGCGGTACAGACGCTCTCCCGCTTGAACCGCTGCTGCCCGAAAAAGTACGATACCTTCGTCTTGGACTTTGCCAACAAGCCGGAGATAATTCAGGAATCATTCTCCCGCTACTACCGTACCACGATTCTGTCCGGCGAAACCGATCCGAACAAGCTGTACGACCTTGTTGCAACAATGGAGGAATACCAGGTGTTCTCCAACGAAGATGTCGAGCGGCTGGTCAATTTGTACCTGGATGGAGCGGATCGCGACAAACTTGATCCCACATTAGATGCCTGTACTGCCGTTTACAAGCAGCTTGACACGGATGATCAGATTAAGTTCAAGAGCGCTGCCAAGGCGTTTGTGCGTACCTATGGCTTCCTCGGAGCGATTTTGCCGTATGGTAATGCAGACTGGGAACGGCTATCCATCTTTCTTAATTTGCTGATACCAAAGCTGCCGTCTCCGCGCGAGGATGATCTTTCGCAGGGGATTCTTGAAACGATTGACCTCGAAAGTTACCGCAACGAGGCGCGCGAGGTCATGTCCATTCGCCTGGAAGATGCCGATACGGAGGTGGCTCCAGTACCGGCGGGAAAGGTCGGGCACATCGTTGAACCGGAAATGGATCTGTTGTCTGTCATTCTCTCCAATTTCAATGATATGTTTGGTAACATCAATTGGAATGATGCGGATAACGTGCGGAGGCAGATCCTTGAGATACCGGCCATGGTGTCTAAGGACGAAAAATACCAGAATGCCATGAAAAACTCTGATGAGCAGAGTGCACGCTTGGAAAGCGAACGTGCTCTGCAGCAGGTCATCTTTTCGATTATGGCGGACAATATGGAGCTGTTCAAGCAGTTTCAGGACAATCCATCATTTAAGAAATGGCTGTCCGACCTTGTATTTAATTTGACCTACAACAAGGACGGAAAGCCGTACGAAATACCCGTGCAAAATAGAAAAAACTGACATAAAAAACATGTAGCCTGACGGAAAGTATCAGAGAAGAAAGAGACGGAGGTATTGCTCATGAACGATAACAATGTGATGATTTACCAAGATGAGAACGGAATCACGAAGGTTTCTGTCCGTTTCTCCGATGAAGATATCTGGGTCACACAGCAGCAGCTTGCTGAGGTCTATGACACCACACAGCAGAACATCAGCCAGCATATTGACGGCATATACAAGGATGGTGAGCTTGCGCCGGAGGCAACTAACAAGAAATTCTTGTTGGTTCGCACCGAGGGCAACCGGCAGGTAAGGCGAAACATCGACCACTACAATCTGGATATGATTATCGCTATCGGATACCGCGTGCAGTCGCAGATTGCGACCCGCTTCCGTCGATGGGCAACAGAAAGGCTGCATGAGTATATTCAAAAAGGCTTCACAATGGACGATGACCGCTTGAAGCAGGGCGGCTCCCGCTATTTCCGGGAGCTGTTGCAGCGTATCCGGGATATTCGTTCCTCTGAACGCAATTTTTATCAGCAAGTGACGGACATCTATGCAACAGCGACGGACTATGATCCGAGATCGGATTTGACGAGAGCTTTCTTTGCTACCGTGCAAAACAAACTCCATTACGCTGTTCATGAGCACACAGCAGCCGAGGTTATCTATGATCGGGTCGACAGTGAAAAGCCGCTGGTGGGTATGACCAATTTCAAGGGCGACTACGTCACCAAAGATGATGTGAAAATTGCGAAAAACTATCTCTCTGAAATAGAACTGCAGCGACTCAATCTTCTTGTCGCACAATTTCTCGATTTTGCGGAATTGCAGGCTTTGGAACAGATACCTATGACTATGCAGAACTGGATTGACGCTCTTGATAATCAGATTGTGTCGAATAGAAGAAAGCTTTTGGAGGGAAAGGGGCGAGTTTCTCACAAGCAGGCTGTTGAAAAAGCCGAGAAGGAATTTGAAATCTACCGTGCAAGAGAGATGAAGCAACTTGAAAGTGATTTTGACCGTGCCGTAAAATTGCTACAACAGCAGTATGAGAAAAACAACGGCAGCAGCGATGATGACTGATAGATTCTACCTGTATACATTGCACTCTTAAGGTGTTTTCCTTCACCGATAGAAATTCAAAAAGAGAAAGGGGGAGTAAATATGGCAAAGTCTATTCCTGCTATAATTACGCCGGAAGTGCTGGCCTGGGCGCGGAACCTTGACGGCATTACTATTGATGACATTGCCGCGAAGCTGCATACGGCACCTGAAAAGATACTGTCATGGGAGCAGGGAACTTCGTACCCGACAGTAACTCAAGCAAAAAATTTGGCAAAACAGTATAGGGTTCCATTCGTATATTTTTATTTGCCGGACACGCCGAAAAAGCTAAAACGCCTTGAAAAAACTGACTACAGGACATTCGGAAACAATGGAAACAGCATCATAACTTCTCGCGAGCTCCGTTGGTTTCTCCGTGATATAGAGGATCGCCGCGATGCAGTATTGTCTCTTTATGAGGAAGAAAAAAGAGAGCCTCTTTCTTTTCCAATAAAGCTAAGTGCTGGAGCAGATATGGAGGAAATAGCGGCAGCTATACGAAACCTATTAGAACTGACGGAAGATATCCAATGCAAGTTCAGAAAGCCAGAAGTCGCTCTATCTCATTGCATTCGAGTTCTTGAAAAGTGGGATGTTCTTATTTTTCAAGCAACAAAAATCGCCCCGTCTGAAATGCGTGGCTTGTCGATCGCATATGAGAGAATGCCAATTATTGCTTTGAATCGAAAAGATGAACCATCTGCGAGACTATTCACGCTCTGCCATGAGTTAGTTCATATTGTTACCCATACATCTGGAATTTGTAACGATGTTAACGAAAACAGTGTTTCTCAGAATGTAATGGAAATGAAGTGTAATCAAATTGCCGGCAAGATTCTCGTTCCTCTGAACGAACTATCTTCTCATCCAACCATAGGTAAAATACGGAAATACGGTTTTGACGATAGCTACGTTTATCAAGTATCCAGAGATTTTGCTGTAAGCAAAGAAGTTATTCTTCACGCTTTATGGGAGATGAAGATCATCACGAGGGAAAACTACTTTGATATATTGGCTCGCTATATTGATGAATACAAATCCTATAAAGCAAAGAAGAAGGGAGGCTTTCTCCCGCCTGCTACGGATACTGGGACACAGGTAGGTAAACTGTATGCACGAACAATTCTAAATGCGTATTACACGGATAAAATTTCAGCTCGTGATGCATCTGGATATCTTCTGAATCTGAAAACGAAGAACTTTGAAAAGCTGGAAAGGTGGTGTTTCTAATGGCTGCAAAATACGTATTTGATTCTAATATTTTTATTGGACTGGAACGACGTCAGCCAAGAGATGTATACCCTTCCGTCTGGAAAAAGATCGATGAACTTATGGAGGATGGAACGATAATTTCAAGCGCTGAAGTCTTCGATGAATTATCTTTGGGTGATGATACTCTTTCAGCTTGGGCTAAAAGTCGAAAGGAGAGCTTTCTGCCCTCGGAAATCTCTTTACAAGAACGAGTACGCAAAATATTAGCAGAAGATCGCGGTCTTGTAGAAGGCGGAAAGAAAAGGAATAATGCCGATCCATTTGTGATTGCGTTAGCGCAAGAGAAATCTTGTGTTGTCGTGACGGAAGAAGCGAGAAGCAATAATCCAAGCACAGCTCCCAAGATACCAGATATATGTGAAAAATACGGAGTGCAACACATCAATTTTGTAGGATTTATGAGGGAAATGAAGCTCATCTTTTGATAGAACACATTCTATACATAGGCGATCAACCGTAAAAAGTTGGTCGCTTTTGTTTTGCCCATTATCAGAAAGGA
>OLRF01000229.1_pt1 | contig 84238 bp, 65 predicted proteins | sample 1672061 | NCBI WGS metagenome assembly OLRF01 (sample SAMEA3136641, study PRJEB25190) | human gut metagenome | reverse complement strand
TACCACAGCTCCAAAGACCAAATTTATGATCGGTTCTCCGTAGGCCAGCACCACCAGCGAAAATACTACCGTGAAGATGGTTATAAGTATCGTTCTGACGGATTTCAGCCTGTCGCGCAGGAACCCCTGGCCTATGACCTTTCCGTCGGTCAGCGTATAGTTGGCTACTCTCATCAGTGCGAACTGAACTCTTGAAGCGGCATAAAGCGCCAGCACCGCCAAGAATATGCTATTGGCGCCTGACGGCGAATATTCGAGAAATGAAAACAATTTGTCGGCTCCCTCGACCGTCACGTTGTCGTCGACCCACAGTCTGATTTCATTCAGCGAAAGGGAAAACAGGCCTAAAAGCTGAGAAATCAGTATCAAAATAGGGATGATAGACAGAAACAGAGAAAAAGCGATCTGTGCCGCTACGCCTTGATAATACGGGTCTTCAAACTGCGCCAGCATCATGAAAAATATTTTCTTGATTCGTTTGCCGGCGTTGATCGTCTTTTGCTTCATATCTCCACAACCTCCCTTCACATTGATTTTGTTTTGCAAGCTGTTTTTTTCAGTTTTTGACTCACGTTGACTCTTACGGTTCTCGGCACAAGCTGATGCCAGCCGCCGATACTCGTATAGAGCCGCTGCGGCTTGCTGAGGACTGGCGTGAGCTGCCGCGAGCCGCCTATGCTGAAAACTGGCGTGAGCTGCCGCGAGCCGCCTATGCTGAAAACTGGCGTGAACTGCCGCAAACCACCTATGACGAAAACTTCTCCTCCAGCAGCTTTTCCAGTTTTTCCAGTGCTTTCGCCCTGTGGCTTATCATATTTTTTTCTTCCGGCCCCAGCTGCGCGAAAGTCTTGTCATATCCATCCGGAACAAACAGCGGATCGTAACCGAAGCCGTTTTCTCCTGTAGGCGCTTCTATAATTCGGCCGGCGCACTCGCCTCTGGCCACCAACGCTTCTCCACCCGGGAAAATCAGTGTAATCACTGACACGAATTTTGCTTTTCTCTCTTCCTCGGGAAGCCCCTCAAGCAGCTTGAGAAGTTTCTCGTTGTTCTTTCCGTCGTCACCGTGATCACCGGCAAATCTGGCAGAATATACTCCCGGCGCTCCTCCCAGATAATCAACCATGAGCCCCGAATCGTCCGCCACGGTTATCTCTCCTGTAGCTTTCATTATTTCATTGGCTTTTTTGTATGAGTTTTCCTCGAACGTCTCTCCGTCCTCTTCGATTTCAAAAGGCGGAACTCCCGCCTCGTCTCTGGAGATGACTTCCATGCCGAACTTACTCATTATGGCTTGTATCTCCTTTATCTTGTGCGCGTTTGAAGACGCGGCAACAATCTTCTTTATCATATCGTCTCTATCTCCCCTGTAATTTCTTTCTGTATTTCATGCAGCTGCCTGCATCCCTTCGCGGCAAATTCCAGGAGCCCGCTCAGCTCACAGGCGCGAAACGGTCTGGCTTCTCCTGTCCCCTGGATTTCTATGTATTCTCCTTTATCAGTCATGACCACATTCATGTCAGCTATCGCTCTGGAATCTTCTGCATAACACAAGTCTAAAAGAATCTCGTCATCTATTATGCCTACGCTTACAGCCGACACAAACCCTGTCACGGGAATCTCATCTATCATATCATTGGCTTTCATCCATTTCATGGCTTCCACCATAGCCACAAAGGCTCCTGTTATCGAAGCTGTCCTGGTACCACCGTCGGCCTGTATCACGTCACAGTCTATAAATATGGTCCGCTCGCCCAGCTTTTCCATATCTGTAACGGCTCTCAATGACCTGCCGATAAGCCGCTGGATCTCGACGCTTCTGCCGTCGATTTTGCCCCTGTCTCGCTTCTTCCTCGTGCCCGTTGAGCCCGGGAGCATGGCGTATTCGGCTGTAACCCAGCCTCTGCCGGTTCCTGCCAGATGACGTGCCGTCTCATCTTCTACTGATGCTGTGCATATTACCTTTGTATTTCCCATCTCGATGAGAACGGAACCCTGCGGGCTCATGAGATAGTTATTGGTAATCTTTACTTCTCTTATCTGGTCTCTTTCTCTTCCGTCGTTCCTCATTTTGTCACGTATAATCCAAGTATCTTTTTTAGGGAGATGATTGGATTTGCTTTTCCTTTCTTCTTTTAATTTATGACTAGCATGTCTGGTATGCCTATTATATCTGGCGAAATGTTTGGCTCTGTCTCAGGGGTAATGTTGTAAAATACAAAATTACCGGTGCCGCTTCAACACGCAGTGTTGTAAAAAAACGAGAAAATTTTTGGTTTATAATGCCGCTCTGCTTGTATATCGCGCTGTTTGTGTGCCGCGCCGTTTGTAATATTATGGAAAATATTGCACAATTTTTTGTTTTGGTTGATTTTTGACAACATTTTTATGGTTTCATGCCTGTCGAAATTTGTCGAATCTACTATGAAATCGTGCTAATGTTGCCATATTTTATAAAATCTGAAAATTTGCCAACATTTTTTTGAAAATATGTTGGCAAATTCGTCGTGAATCCTAGAAATGTACAACATCGACATGATTCGACACCGGAAAAACTCTGGAATCGCGGCGACTTTTCTCAAAATGTTGTCATTTTTTCTTCATCTGGGATTTTTGCCAACATTAAAAAATTAAACTAGACAATTTAGTTTTAAGCTTACTCTAACGCCCCATGTCAGTCAAACGGCGTTATCAACAATGTTGTAGAATTTGCTAGTTTTATGTAATTATACAACATTGATGCAATTCGAAGCAGCCTTTACGGTGAAAAAACGTTTAATGTTGTAGATTTTTTCAATTTATTAAAATATTACAACACGAATCATTAATCATGTTGTATCATCTTAAATTTTTCTGAAATTCTACAACATTGCTTTATTTTTGCGGCTACTTGAGGTCACAGCGTGACCGTAATGTTGTAAAATATTATGGATTTTTAAAAATATTACAACATTGAGTAATAAGTTTGCATACCAGTTGCAGCTTCCTTGCGGCTCCGGCCGATATAATCCCTTGCGGACATTATACCACAGTAAGTATACCCAAATTACTTCGACTGACGTCTTCGTCCTCTGAATCATCACAAAATCTTTATTTCGCTGAAAAATACAGTCTGCAAAACAGGCGAAGCTGCGCATGTTTTCAGCTGGGAGTCAAAATCTGTTTGAGCACGCCGCGCACTCTGTTCCTGAAAACGGCGTCGAGTTATTTTGATTCCCTGAAAACAAAGCAACGAGCCGTTGTTTTGCCTGTTCTTTGAAAGAAATAACAGTTTTGTGATGATTTATTATACCACAGCAGCGAATTTAATACAAAAGATTTGTATTTGATTACCGCGTGCTTTATAATATCTTTTGAACTGTTTTTAAGCGGAGGTTTTTATATGAAAATCATTATTCTAGACGGCTATGTCATAAATCCGGGAGACCTTTCTTGGGAAGCGCTGGAATCAATCGGCCAGCTGGAAGTCTATGAAAGGACCTCTCCCGAAGATATATTATCCAGAATATCCGCCAGTTATGCGATTTTTACCAATAAATGCCGCATAACTGCAGAAATAATGGACAAGAGCCCTAACCTTAAATTTATAGGCGTACTCGCAACGGGCTTTGACAACATCGACATCGAAGCCGCACGCAAGCGAAACATCGCTGTATGCAACGTGCCTGCCTACTCGGCGGAAAGCGTTGCCCAGCACACTTTCGCGCTTCTCCTGGAGCTTTGCAATAATGTTGGTCTCCACAATGATGCCGTGCAGAAAGGCGAATGGAGCAAGTGCCAGGATTATTCCATGACTATGAAACCCATTTTTCAGCTGAGCGGAAAATCCATAGGAATAATAGGCTACGGAAACATCGGAAAAAGAGTAGGGCAAATAGCCGAGGCTTTCGGTATGAAAGTTTATCCTTACAGCAAAGAGCCTGAGTCCGCGCTTTCAGCCGACGTTATATCTGTTCATTGCCCGGCCACGGCGGAAAACACGGGCTTCATCGACCGAGAGTTCATCTCGAAGCTCAAAGACGGCGCATACCTGATCAATACCGCCCGAGGATCACTCATAAACGAGACTGATCTCGCCGCGGCTCTCAAAAGCGGTAAACTTGCCGGCGCTGCCATAGACGTCGTAAGTAAGGAGCCTATGGAGTCAGATAGTCCTCTGTTTGGTATTCCCAACCTTATAATTACTCCGCACATCGCTTTCGCCTCCAAAGAGGCAAGGAAAATAGTATGCGCAACATCCGCCGCAAATTTAAAGGCTTTTCTCGCAGGAGAAAGACTGAACAGACTGTAAGCATTGTATGCTCACGCAAAAAGCCGGTGCCCCATTAGAGTGAGTGGCTCCACTACTCCATTAGAGTAAACAGCTTTGAAAATATCGATGTTGTACATTTTTAAACATAATTTGATTTTTGCCAACATTTTACAATATATTCCAATCCCTCATCGTGCTTCATCTCACATCGCCGCACATTGACATGTTCTCCGCAAGATTCCCAGCTAAAGCACATAAAAAGCCATGCGCTGGTCGAGTCCTGTCAGTCGTCATGGCTTTATTCTTATTATTGTCAGGCGCCATGGCTTCGTTCTTTTCATCGCCGAGCGTCAGAAGTCATTGCTCTGTTTTTTCTTTTGTCCTATTTCGCATGTGTCTATCCAGCGGCTGAGCTATTGCCGCAGGGCTTCTTCCGGAGCGGCCGGCAGTCGTTCTATTGAATCCTTGGATACATGCTAAGGCTTACCGGGCGGCAAGTTATCGCGTCTGCTCCCCTGCGCCCACTAGTCCACTAGTATGTCATATGCAGCAGAGCAGCGGAAGACCGCCCATATAAGCTCCGCCTCCGCAGCACAAATTGAAGCAGAGGATAGTTCCGCATATTTGGCCGGCATAGTTTCCGCGCCGCATGGTCGGATTGCCGCCGTAGCTTGCACTCCTCTGCTGATACCTGTTTTCACCGCCCTGCAGCTGATTCAGAAGATTGGCGTAATAATAATTGTTAGGCTCAAATGAGCAGGCGATCTTTGCGTGTTCCAAAGCTACCGCGTTGTTGCCTATGTGATAGTTGGCGAAAGCACTGTAGTAATACCAAGGACCTTTTCTGTCCTTTACTTGTTCCAGAACATTGAGGCCTTCTCTGTAATATCCGTTTTGAATATAGTTCAAAGCCGAGCGCAGATATTGATCGTCCTTGCTTTCTGGAGATGCCTGAGACTGCTGGCCGCCGGTGTATTCGCCAAAACCGCTGAATCCGCCGAAACCACCGAATCCGCCGAAGCCCCAAGGATTTCCGGCGCCGCCGTATTGACCGCCGTACGAACCGCCGTACTGCGCTTCCTGAGTTTTTCCCTGCCTCTGATCCATTATGATCTGATAAGCTTGCTGAACTTCCTTGAATTTTTCTTCATAAGCTTTCTGATTAGGGTTGCCGACGTTGGCGTCAGGATGATATTTCCGGCTTAGCTTTTTATATGCTTTTTTGATCTCATCGTCTGTGGCGTTATAACTGACGCCCAATACTTCATAAGGATTCATTCTGATTTTCTTTTCCCTTTCGGTTCTTTTTCTGATTCTTTGCCTTGGTTTTCCCGAATCTCACCCAGACTCCCGAATACAGTATGTTCCTGAGAATTTCCACGTTCTCCACCAGAGGGAGTCTTTCAAAGGCGTCGGTACATTCGCCTATCATCATGAGCAACAAGTTGAGAACCTGCTGCTCGAAGTCTTCGTTTGCGTATATTCCCTTGAAAGGATTGTACGAGCCGCTCTTTATGTCTTCCTCTATATCTTCGTAAGCGTCGAGCAGGTATACGTATTTTCCCAGATAAAAGCCTACCTTGTACAGATCGTTCTTCCACTCGTCGTCTCTGTAGGCAAAAATCTCGGCCATCAATTCTCCGAATATTCTGGCCGTCTTATCTATATGGGTAGCTTCTTCCTTTTCCGTTTCCGCGAGGAGAAGCAGCTTGTTCTTGACCAGTTCCGCTTTTTCAGGATATTTTTCCGCTATCCTCCTGCATTTGCGCCTGAGGTTTTGAGCCCATATCTTCTTGGAAAGCTTTTTTTCATCGTTCCAGTCGTCGGCGCATTTGTAATATGTAAGCAGGATGCACATATCGGCGCAGTAATCGGTGATCTCGTTTCTCCTGCTGCAGTGTTTGTGCGCGGGATGGAGCATGCATCTGGCATATTCCGTTTTATCCTCTTCGTCGTAAAGATCGCTTAAAAGCATGACCAGAAAAGTCATGTCGTAATTGAGTGTAAGCCTTCCCAAGGGGCCGTACTCATCGTTTAGAGCATGGCACAATCCGCAGTAATAACTGCGGTACTTCTCAAATTCCCTGATTTTTAATTCAGGCTTATTTATCAATACGTACCCAAACATTATATTATTTGTTCTCCCCCTTTTGCAAGTGCTTGTTAAAGATTATTTTAGCAGAAAAAGCACACATAATGTGTGCTTTTGATGAATTCTGACTTAAGACTTTCTTAAGGCGGAAAGGCACAGGCCACAGGCCGGCAGGCTTTGGCAGCGCTATGTTTGGCCGGCAGGCTTTGGCAGCATGCTTTTCGGCCGGCGCGCTTCTCTTCGCCGCATCGGCATTATCTGAGGACAGTGCATATTCTCTCTGAGTCGGCATTATCTGTAGCTGGTACCCTATCCTCTCAGAGTCGGCATTACCTGCGGACGGTACTCCATCCTCTCAGCATCAGCATTACCTGCGGCTGGCGCAGCCCTCTTCTCCGCAGCTTTCACAGCTACCGCTGCATCCCTCAGGCACGGGCATGCCGTCGTGCTTATCAGGGTTTTCAGCTTTCATGCAAGTCTCGACCATGTCGGAAAGCTTTGCTGTATCGAGACATTCCGCCATGCCTCTGTCAAAGGATACAGCAACTTCCTTGTCCATAGGCAGCTTTGCCAGAGCCTCGATTCCATACTTATCAGCGATATTTTCTATATGGCTTTCGCCGAAGATCTTATGCTCGGCTCCGCAGTCGGGACATACGAAATATGACATATTTTCCACCAGGCCGATTACAGGAATGTTCATCATCTGAGCCATCTTTACGGCTTTTTCGACTATCATTGAAACCAGCTCCTGCGGCGATGTTACTATGACGATGCCATCCAGCGGCAGCGACTGAAATACTGTCAGCGCCACGTCTCCCGTTCCCGGCGGCATGTCGACGAACATCACGTCTATATCTCCCCAGATCACGTCGTTCCAGAACTGCTGCACTACGCCCGACAATACCGGTCCTCTCCAGACTACTGGATCGGTATCGTTTTCCAGAAGCGAATTGACGGAAATCGTCTTTATTCCAGTATCCGTCACCACCGGCATTATGGACTGTCCGTCTCCCATAGCCTTGTTGGTCAGACCAAAGGCTTTTGGTATCGACGGGCCTGTTATGTCAGCGTCCAGTATGGCTGTCTTGTATCCTTTTCTTTGAGCGGCTACTGCCAGCAGAGAAGTCACCGAGGATTTTCCCACGCCTCCCTTGCCTGACACTACACCGATTACTTTCTTTACGTTAGATTGACTATTCATTTTGCTATTCCCTCCTCGCCAATAATTCTACCACTTTCTCGCCTGCTGTCAATGGAGGCCATTCAAATTTTTGCGCAGTCTGTCTTGGTTTTTTATATTTTTTCGCATATAATACTCATATACTTTTCTCGTACTCTGATAGTAATGTACGAAATAACATATAAATATGCGAGGTTTACATGTCGGAAAATAGAAGCAAAAAAATCTCCAGGATAAAAAAGCCTAACCCTGTATTATTCTTTCTCTGCTATGCGCTCGTCGCCCCTGTGCTTAAGCTGAAGTGCAGAGTAAGCTATGACAAGAGCGGCCTTGACGGTCTTAAAGGACCGGCCCTCATATTGTGTCCTCACATATCAAACATGGATTTTCTTCTGGTCGCCCTGACTCTTGCTCCAAACCGCCCTACTTTCGTAGTAAGCGAGCATTTTATGGCCAGGCCCATGATCAGATGGTTTCTCAATAAGATGCGCGTAATATCCAAGAAAATGTTCTGTCCTGACATAAAAACCATAATGAACATACTCAGGGCACGTGACAGCGGAAATATAGTTGTACTATTCCCCGAAGGCAGGCTAACATGCGTCGGCCACTCTCTCCAAGTCACGGAAGGCACGGCCGAACTGGTCAAGAAAATGGGCGTGGACGTATATACGATCACAGAAAACGGGGCTTACAAAACTCTGCCCAAGTGGGGAAAATCCGGCATCAGACGTGGAAAAATACACATAACTACCTCAAAGCTTTTTGATGCTGAAAGCCTGAGCAGTCTTTCAGCCGAAGAAATAGGCGAGGCCATAGATAAAGCCATGCTTCATGACGAAGACAGGCTTTTTACCGACGTATTTTACAAGTGCAAAGCCCCTGCTCTTGGGCTTGACGGCGTGCTCTACAAATGCCCTTCATGTGGCAAAGAATTTGAAACCTATACTGACGCGTGCCGTATAAAGTGCCGCTCCTGCGGATTTTCTGCGGAACTTGACAATTATTACAATTTGAAAGGGGAATATTTTTCCCGCATAAACGACTGGTATTTCTGGCAGCAGGAGCAGATCGACACAGATATTCCGCTGGAGAGCGAAACTATTCTGGCTGCGGCAGATGAAAAAGGCAACATGAACCGCGGCGCCGGACACGGAACTATTTATATGGACAAAAAAATAATAAGGTTCTCCGGCGAATGTTTCGGCGAACCCCTTGAATTTACAGAAAAGACCTCCGATATAAAAGCTTTTCCCATCAGCGTCGGAGACCATTTTGACTTATATCATAAAAAACGCATGTACAACTTTATCCTGCAGCCTGAACCGAGACAGGTCATAAAATGGATGCAGTATCTCGACAAAGTTACAAAGGAAAACGGCTGATAGCCTGCTCAGGCGGTTTAAAACCTACTCGGCGACTGACAGCCTGCTCGGCAACTGACAGCCTGCTCGGCAACTGACAGCTTATTCATCGGCCGGTCTCGCTTTCAGATCCCTGCGCGCAGCAAGAGCGTTTAGCATCCTGCTTACAGCATAGACCAGCGAAAATCCCAATGCTACTATGTTGCTGAGCCAAAGCGAAGCCATGATGAAATAAAGTGAGATGAACACATCAAAAGGAACGGGTATTCCGACAAACGATTTCAAATAGATATCGGGATAATAACAGCCGTCCTTAAAATATCTTATCCACAATATGAAATATATGAGCAATGCAGCTCCGGCGCATATTCCCAGTACGTCCATTCTCTCAGGCATCCTCATCAGAACAAGAGCCAGTGTAAGACATATTCTTGACACCACTTCCAGAAAGCTGGCCATTACGCCTGCCGTATCCACATCGTCCAGCCTCGTCTCCCGTCCTTTCTTCGCAAAGGCAAAGTTGGGAATGATGACGATTATTACCGCTGCCAATCCGTACAGCGAGAAAAATTTCATACTTTCAAATCCCATCAGCAAACTCATTTCTATTCCTTTCAAAACAAAAATACTCCGTTTAAAATTCATAAAAACAGATGGCTGACAGCGGTGCCGTCAGCCATCTTAAAATCATTCTATGACAGCACCGTGATGCCCAGTATAAGCGTGATGATACATGCCAGCGTTGCACAAGTTACAGCGTATACAACCTGAGTCTTCGTATGGTCGATATGGTCTGAACCTGCTCCCAGCGAAGACAGTATTGTAGTATCCGACAGAGGCGAGCAGTGGTCGCCGAAAGTAGCTCCTCCCATGATAGCTCCGACTGTAGCGTACACTACTGTTCCCAATTCTCCTCCTGTGATGGAAAATGCCAGAGGAACAACGATAGGAGTCAGGATAGCCCATGTACCCCATGATGAACCTGTCAGGAATGAGATGACTGCACAAACCAGGAACGAGATAGTTACCAGGAGCGCAGGAGTCATCCAGTTCTCGGTTATGCTGAGAATATATTCAGGGGCGCCAAGCTGCTTGGTTATAGCGTTTACACAGTAAGCCATAGCCAAAATCAATACAGCGCTCATTACCGACTTAATGCCTTCAATAGCTGTTTCCATCATTTCCTTAAGAGTAGCCATCTTCTGAATAAGCATAACGATAAACTGGTAAATTACAACTAAGATGAATGCTTCAAGGACTTTACCGCTTCCGAGGAAGATGTATGTTCCCAAAACCGTACATACTATGATCAGCGCAGGTATTGCAAAGTTGAAAAGTAAGCTTGGCTTGATGCCTTCGTTAGGCTGAATGTTGGTAAGCTCTTTGCTGAGCAGAGGAGTTGAACCGTCTGCAACTACCTTGCCCTCTTCCAAAGCTCTCTTTTCAGCTTTCTTCATAGGTCCGAAATCAGGAATGATTCCGAATGCGTTGAAGCAGCAGAAGAATACCATTATGATACAGTAGAAGTTGAACGGTACGGCCTTGATTACAGTAGTCATGGCCATATCTGCATTAGCTATAACGCCTATGCCTACTAAAAGTCCTGCCATATATGTACCCCAGGCCGAGAGAGGACCAAGCATGCAGGCTACAGGTGCTGAAGTACAGTCGCATATGAACGACAGCTTTTCTCTTGAAATTTTAGCCTTGTCTGTAAGCGGTCTCATTACGTTGCCTACATAAAGAGGCGAGAAATAGTCCGAGAAGAAGATAATAAGACCGAGGCACCATGCTACCCCTGACGTCATTCTTCTGCTGAGATTAAACTTGCCTATCCAAGCTGCAAATGCCTGAATAGCTCCTGATTTTTGGAAATAGGCTACCATGATACCGATGAATACCTCGATACAAAGTACCCAGATGAAGTCCGGCGTACCAAGCGCAGACTGGAAAATTCCAGCTAGTCCGGAAACCGGGTCTACTCCCGTGATGACTACACCGACGATAACGCCTACCAATATGGACAGCAGTGCGTCTTTTGTTACAAATGACAGCACCAGTGCAATCAGTACGGGAGCTAACGATAAGATTCCATACTCCATTATAATTCCATCCTTTCAATGTAAAATATATAATTGGCGTGCGATAAGAAAATTTTTCTTTCGCAGCGCATTCATAAATATTATAAAGCAAAACTCGTGCCAAATTTTAACGATTTCTTAGCGCTGCAATTATTTGTTGAAATTCCAACGTTTATCCAACCCATACCGATTATACCCAGTAAAAGTTATATATGTTTTTTCTATCATTTTGGCAATAATTCGCCATTTATTTTATGATTTCGCTAAGATTTCGTCAAGATTTTGCGTAATATAAAAAGGCCCTTATATCTGTAAGATATCATGAGCCTTTTCCGGTCACCTATTATCTATTCTATTGTTCAAAAGGTCTGCTTCTCAGATCCCTGCGTGCGGCAAAGGCATTGGCCATTCTGCTCACAGCGTAGACCAGAGAGAACCCTAAAGCCGCTATGTTGCTGAGCCAAAGGGAAGTCATGATGAAATAAAGGGAGATGAACACATCGAACGGAACAGGTATGGCTAAAAACGATTTCATATAGATATCCGGATAATAACATCCGTCTTTAAAATATCTTATCCACAATATGAAATATATTAGCAGTACAATTCCTGCGCATATTCCCAGTATATCCATTCTCTGCGGCATTTCCATGAGAACCAGCGCCAGGGTAAGGCATATTCTCGACACCACCTCCAAGAAACTGGCCATAACGCCGGCAGTATCCACATCGTCCAGCCTAGTCTCCTGTCCTTTCTTCGCGAAAACAAAGTTGGGAATGAGTACGATTATCACAGCAGCCAGCCCCAGCGGCGAAAAAAAGCTCATATTCTCAAATCCTGTCAATAACGTCATCTTTTTTCCTTTCTTTGACATCTCTAAAAACAATGGCTGACAGCGGCGCCGTCAGCCATCTTAAAATCATTCCGCAAACTACGACAGAACTGTCACGCCCAGTATGAGAGTGATGATACATGCCAAAACTGCGCAAGTTATGGCATATAGCATCTGAGTCTTGGTGTGGTCGATGTGGTCTGAACCTGCTCCCAGCGAGGACAATATCGTCGTATCTGAAAGCGGCGAGCAGTGGTCTCCGAAAGTAGCTCCGCCCATGATGGCTCCTACTGTGGCGTATATAAGTGTATCCATCTGTCCGTCAGTGATTGAAAATGCCAGCGGCATGACGATAGGAGTAAGTATCGCCCATGTACCCCATGAGGAACCTGTCAGGAATGAAATGACCGCGCAAACGATGAAGGTTATAGTTACCAGAAGCGCAGGTGTCATCCAGCTTTCAGTTATGCTGAGTATATATTCAGGTGCCTGCAGCGTATTGGTTATATTGTTTACGCAATATGCCATAGCAAGTATGAGAATCGCGCTCATTACCGACTTGATACCTTCTATAGCGGTTTCCATCATCTCTTTCAGCGTGGCCATTCTCTGTATCATCATGACGATGAACTGATAACATACTACGAGGATAAATGCCTCCAGCACTTTTCCGCTTCCGAGAATGATGTAAGTTCCGAGAACGGTGCAGATGATGAGCAGCGCTGGTATGGCGAAATTGAACAAGAGACTTGGTTTTATTCCCTCGTTAGGCTGAATATTGGTAAGCTCTTTGCTGAGCAGTGGAGTCGAGCCGTCAGCCACAACTTTCCCCTCTTCCAGAGCTCTCTTCTCCGCTTTTCTCATGGAACCAAAATCAGGGATTATTCCGAAAGCGTTGAAGCAGCAGAAGAATACCATAATTATGCAATAGAAATTGAACGGCACAGCCCTTATTACTGTGTCCATGGCTATGTCCACGTCAGTGATGACTCCTATTCCTACCAGCAAGCCTGCCATATATGTACCCCACGCAGACAGGGGTCCCAGCATGCAGGCTACAGGAGCCGAAGTGCAGTCACATATAAACGACAGCTTTTCTCTGGAAATCCTCGCCTTGTCAGTCAAAGGTCTCATTACATTACCTACATAAAGAGGTGAGAAATAGTCTGAGAAGAAGATGATCAGACCCAGGAGCCATGCAGTTCCTGCAGTCATCCTTCTGCTCAGATTGAATTTTCCTATCCAGTTGGCGAAAGCCTGTATGGCTCCTGATTTCTGGAAGTAGGCCACCATGACGCCTATAAATACCTCTATGCACAATACCCAGATAAAGTCCGGCGTACCCAGAGCTGACTGGAAGATCCCGGACAGGCCGGAAATCGGGTCTGAACCTGTAATGACCACGCCGACGATGACGCCGACCAGTATGGACAGCAGCGCGTCTTTGGTTATGAATGACAGCACCAGCGCGATCACTACGGGAGCTAATGATAAGATTCCGTATTCCATATAATTCCATCCTTTCTAGCTTATACTTTGCGCGCAGTAAGCCTTTGAGATCTTCAGCACGGTTTTAGTCTGATCCCTCCGGCTACCTTCGCTGTTTGACATTCTAATTATAGGGAATAAATTGTATCAATACCACCGTTTAGGCCGCATCTTAGCGTTCTTTTTACACATATTCGCGCTGCAATAAAAAACGCCGGAACCTTTGAGATTACGGCGGTTTATTGGCAAGTGCCAGTTTAACAATTTTATTTCAAGTTTTCCTGATCATGCATACGTCTATTCTCATGATCTGTCGTGTCCCGGTGCCTGCGCTGAGCTGCCGGATTATCTTCCGTCGCGCATCTTGACCAGCTTCTGCACCAGGCGGTTCAGGTCGTTTATCCTCCTGACGACTTTATAGGCGTTTTCTTCTCTATGCATGAAAATCGTGTTCAGAGTGGAATCAAGGGAATTGCACAGAGCTTCGACCTGCAGCTGCAGATCGTCTCCTGCAGGCTGCGGCGCATAAGCCTCCTGGCTGCAGGAGTCTCCGGCTTCCCTCACTGAGGCTGCCTGAACGTCAGCGCTCTGCGTTTCCGCGGCCTCTTCCACGTCATGGATATCGTAATGATACTCTATGCCGAAAAGCTCCTTTACTTTTTCAGCCAGCATATTCCTGACGCTGTTCAAGTGAGCTTCGCGCACGGCTCTGCTTTTCTTCTCGCTTTCCGTCAGCTGTTCTGTCTCTTGCTGAATTTCTGCAAAGAAAGTTTTCATCTCGGAAAACCTCTTGTCAAACTCATCGGCCGGCATCGAAAGAGCGCTCCTGTAGAGAGTTATCTGCGAAAGGGCGCTGAGAACTATATCGTGAAGCTTGAGCTTGGCCGATTCCTCAAGTATTGTCTGCCTCTGCGCGGCGCAGTCTTTGACGATAGCGTCCTTGAGCTCTGCAACACCGATATTTTTCTTGGCGCTGACAGGGAACATCATCACGTCCTCAACTTCCATCAGGTCCGCTATGAATTTGCGGCAGTATGCGATGTAGTCCGCCAACTCCTCCTGATCTATGACGTCTATCTTATTGACGGCGAAGTAGAATTTCGCCGCGTGCTCCTTGGCGTTCTTCAGGAACTCGATTTCTATCTGGTTTATCGGGCTGTCCACCGAAAGAGTGAATATGACGGCGTCGCTTTCCTTGACGAAAGCGTAAGCTTCCTTTGAATTGTTCTCGTGCATAGAACCGACTCCCGGCGTGTCCACCAGAGTTATGCCGCCCTTGAGGAACTCCGCAGGGCAGGTTATGGAAACCTTTGTCACATTCAGATGATTGTCTTTGTTTTCCTGCTCGTTGACGTAGGCGGAAATCTGCTCAAACTCAGTCTCCTTGACTACTCCGTTGGCAAAATGGACAGCCGCTTTCTTTTCCCCGTATTCCACCGTCGTCACAACGGCAGTCACCGGCACTATGCCTACAGGCAGTATCTTATCCTCCAGTATGCAGTTGACAAGGGCGCTCTTTCCGCGTTTGAACTGTCCGATCACTGAGACGGTCATGCTGCTGTTTTCCAGCTTTTGGGCGAGAGCTTTGACTCTGGCCAGCTCTCTGCCTGTTATTTCATATCCGGAAAAGAGCTGCTCGGCGTCCTTTATCTGTTTTAAAATGTTATCCATGTATTTATCTTTTCTCCTCTATTTATAAAACGGGCAGGCCATACATGCCGCGTTTGACTTTCTCTGTTCTTCGTCGCAGAAGATGGGAAACAGCGCCAGATTATGAGCCAGCTTGTCTCCTCTCAGGGACTTGAGCGCAGCTATCTGGCAGAGAGTACCGACAAATTCAGTGTATTTTCCTTCCTTAACGTTTCTCATCACAGACCTGTAGATCGGAGCCATTTCCCGCTTTCTCACATCCTCCGGAGAATCGAAAAATTCCGCGAACTCCGGCAGCTCTACAGGATTATATAAAGGGCAGTATAAGATGCAGGCATTGCACTTGCTGCATCCGTCCTCGTTGATTTCGGGAAGCTTTCGGCCTGCAGATTCTTTCATCTTGACACAGGAATATTTACAGCCTACGACACACGCCTCGCAGCCGTTGCAGTGTTTAACTCTATCTGTCAATTGCATATGTATCACCTCTTAAAAATTTGTCATCTCTTCCAGATATTTTTCGATAGGAATCCCTTTGTATTTATCAACGTTTTCTTTATTTCTTATTATCAGTTTTCTGACCATGTCCATGGAGAATTTAGTTGCTTTCTGCAGCTCCACACCCTTGAGCACTCCGCCTATGAGCAGTGCGGAAAAGATGTCTCCCGTGCCCGGGAACTGGACCGGTACCTGATCGAAAGGAATGGTGAAATATTCGTTCTTTCCGTCGTCAAAGCCGAACACGCACGGCTGTCCGTCCATGATGACGCTGGTAACTATGACCGACTTGGAGCCCAGTCTCCTGAATTCATCGACGATGTTCTCCGCTTCCTTTCTCGTTACTTCTTTCTTGTCCTGATACATGTCGGCGAGGAAAGCTGCCTCCGTGAAGTTGGGCATCACGATGTCGGCCACAGAGCATATCTGTCTCATATATACCACGGTATTATCGGAAACGCCGTTGTAAAGCTTTCCGTCGTCTCCCATTATCGGGTCGACGAAAATACTGGTGCCTTTTTCTCTCTGCCTGCGGCAGTACTCGGCCACGACCTTCACCTGCTCTTCGGAAATTATCAGGCCGGTGCAAATCGCGTCAAAGGAAAAACCCAGCTCTTTCCATACTTTGAGGGCGTTTTTCATGTACTCGGTGGTATCAAGAATGTCGAACAGACCGTAGTCCAGCGTATTTGAAACCACTGCCGTCGGCAGATTGTATATATTGAATCCCATGTGGGACATTATAGGTATCATGACTCCCAATGAGATTTTTCCGTATCCTGCTATGTCGTTGATGAGCAAGACCTGCTCCGTATCCTTTTTAATCATGTTTCTTTTCTCCTCTGCGTTAAGCTTCCAATATTATAGTATATTTAATGCTGTCATAAAAATCAATACCCCAAGTTGCCTTAAATCAATCGCGCTTACCTGCGCTCACCTCTGTCGGGCCGCATATGTACGTTCAGGAAAACTGCGCCTGGCTGCCAGCGGTCAAAGTCCTGTCAATGCCAGCAAGAGCTCAATAATAAAATGCTGCAGAATTCTCTTAAATGTGAAAGCTCTGCAACATTTTCTGCCGTCTTAAATTTGTCCTGCATTCGTGTTTATCCGCATCCGCCTATTCCAGCCCTTTTCTCAGCCTGTCGAACTTCCTTTCACCTGCTGTCTGCAGCAGCATAGGCAAAAGCAGCAGCAGAGCGTAAGCTGCATAGAATATGTACGATACCGCCGTTACCGGCGTCATTATGATCACCGGGTCATAATAAATGTTCGTCTGGTTAAGCGCCCAGGCCACCATGATCAGCGTCAGCAGCGCAAACATGGTTATGACGAAAGATCTGTCCCTGTTGTCAAATCTGTATATGGAAAAGGCCGTTCGCCCTTTGAGGGAATAGCCCCTGCTTTTCATGGACCAGGAGCTTTCCACAAAGTTTTCCAGCGTCCAGGTTATCAATATAGAAGCGAGGCGTACCACGCTTCTCAGCCTTTTTATAAGACTTCCCTGCCAGCAACCTCTGCCGATGCCGCTCTGAGCCAGATTTATGCGCCCTGCATACTGCTTTAATCTAGGCACAGCTCTGAGTATGACCGACAAATACAGCGACAGCTTGGGAGAAATCTTTCCAAAGAGATATACCACCTTGTCGGAAGAAAAGACTGCCAGCATGCATGACAAAAACATTATCACCGAGCCTACGGTGGCTGCGCGGCAGAGTCCGTAAGCCAGCGATTCCACCGTTATGCTGTTGCCGACAAAGTTATGGCCTATCACCGTAACGCCGAAGTGATTGTAATATCCATACCACCACGTATAAACAGCCATAGGTATCAGGAGGCAGAGATTAAAAATAAGAGCTCTCCTGCCTTTCAGCTTGACCGAGTATATAAAGGCACATATAAAGGACAGCGCTGCAAAGACGGGGTGGTCGAACCATATCGTCAGTCCGATGGCGGCTGTAAAGTATATCAAGTTTATCATAGGGTGGTAACTGTCAAATCTCATAATTCCATCATCCCGTATTTTACCTTTATCCTGTCCAGCTTTTCCAGCATAGGCCTGGTGAGCAGCAGCATTCCCAGGGCTACAGCGCTTCCGTGAATAGCGTTTATAGGTATGCCTGCCAGATATATAGCCAGCACTTCAACGCCGGGTATCTGTATCATCGTAAAGACAGTGCTTGTGTCGAGGATAGGTCCGACTAGCAGAAATATCATGAGAAATCCGATCAAAGCATTAAAGGCGGGCTTTTTCCTGGACAGTATCCCCGCCTTCGACATGAGACCGGCGATAAATCCTATCAGCCCGAAAGCCAGCATCTGCCAAGGCGTCCACGGTCCCTGACCGAAGATGATATCGCTTATCAGCATGCTCAAAGCGCCCGTCATGAATCCGGCCTGCGGTCCGAAAGCCATTCCCGTTATCATGACTATGGCTCCTATGGGTTTAAAATGCGGCACGGCTATGAATATGGCTCTTGAAACTACAGCTATGGCGCACATCACGGCCAAGGTCATCAGTTCCCTGGGCTGCGGCTTGCGTCTTTCAAAGCTTATGAAAAACGGAATCATCGAATAAATCATTATCAGCACGCTGGCTATGTAATATTTCCTGTCTCCAAGCCGCCACGATATGATTATGGTGAGCGGAATCAAAACCACAGCAATGAGTATCACCGCCCAAAATCCGCGTCTTGAGCCCTTACTGGCCGCGTTTTTCTCCGTTTTATCCGTCTCCTTTATTCTATCTTCCGGTGATTTTTCTATCTGTTCATTTTGCATAATTCAATCACATCCTCGTTGGTTATGGCATTTTCAAACAAGTGACGGCTCATCCTGTTGGCTGCCGTAGTATAAAAGCTGTTCTGTGAGAAAAACTTGTTCGGACTGTTTACAGTCACCACGCTGCCGTCGAAGAACATTCCCACCAGATCGGCGTATTTAGCGCAGAATTCCACGTCGTGGGAAACCATGAGTATGGTGACGCCGTCAGCTTTCAGCTGATTTAGAATTTCTGCGAATTTGATTTTGAAGAAATTGTCCAGTCCCTTGGTCGGCTCGTCTAAAAGCAGTATCCTCGGCTCGGTCAAAAGTACTTTGGCCAAAGCTGCCCTCTGCTGCTCGCCTCCCGATAAATCGTAAGGATGGCTGTCCAAAAGCTGTGTTATCTGGCAGGTCTCCGCTGCTCTGCGCACGCGCTCGTCTCTGTCGCCGCAGTTTTTAGGTAGAATCTCCTCCAGATCTTCCCTCACCGTCTTTTTCACGAACAAGCTCTGCGGATCCTGCGGAAGCATGGCCAGATTGCCATTGAAAAGCTCATCGGAACGGTACTTTTCAATGCGTTTTCCGTCTATGAGTATCTTTCCCCTGTATGCTTTGCATATATTGCATATGGATTTCAGCGTCGTGGACTTTCCTGTTCCGTTGCCGCCCACTATGGCGAATATCTTTTCTTTCGGCACGCTGAGGCTGACGCCCCTGAGCACGTCGGGAGCTTCTTTTTCGTAGCGGAACCAGACTTCTTTCATCAGGATGGCCGGCTCCTCTGACGATTCCGGTGCTTCTGGCTTTTCAAGGGAAACCGTCTTTATCTCTTTGCCCTCAAAAGTCTGGCTGAGCCAGCTGCGTCCCTCTCTCACAGTCAGCGGACATTCCAGCTCGCTGCCAGTACCGTAATATATCTGCACGGGAGAAGGCATGGCTGCGAACATTTCGTTTTCGCCCTCTCTCAGAAATTCTCCTACTTTTCTCGGCTGGTCGCTGGCGATGATTCTGCCGTTTTCCATCACCACGACTCTGTCGGCGGCGTGGAAGATGTCTTCCAGCCTGTGCTCCGTTATTATTACCGTAGTTCCCAGCTCCAGATTTATCTTTCTTACGGTGTTGAGAAAATCGGCGGCCGCTATTGGGTCCAGCTGGCTGGTAGGCTCGTCGAGTATCAGCACGGTGGGCTGCATAGCCATGATGGATGCCAGATTAAGAAGCTGTTTCTGCCCTCCGGAAAGCTCGGCCACGTCCTTATGGAACCACCTCTGTATGCCGAAATAGCTGGCCATTTCAGCCACCCTGAGCCTGATGGTCTTCTGATCTATGCCCAGGCTTTCAAGGCCGAAAGCCAGCTCATGCCACACTTTGTCCGTTACGATCTGATTATCTGGATTCTGCATCACGTATCCGATCTTGCTGGACTGTTCTCTCAGGTCAGCGTCCTTTAGAGGTTTCCCCTCAAAGAATATTTCTCCGGATACGTTTCCGTGAGGCGCCAGCGTCGATTTGAGGTGCTTGAGCAGAGTCGTCTTGCCGCTTCCGCTCTTTCCGCATACTGCTATGTATTCGCCTTTCTCTATATTCAAATTTATATGATCCAACGCCAGCTTATCTTTGCTGACAGGATAAGAAAAGCTCAGATCCTTGATCTCAAAATGCGCCATGTTATTTCCTCCGTGATATTAAGTACTGTTGGTATCGCTAAAAAAATGAAGTAAGCTATCGTTCCCGCTATGGTGTATGTATTATCCAGCCCCGCTATCTCTACTACGGGAGTATATGAAACTTTCGTTCCGCCGAAAGATGCGCATATCATCACCCCAGCTATTAGCACCGACATAAATACGACGAGAAATATGTCTCTTTTACCGAACCTGTAAATGGCGAAATTAGTCCGCCTGCCGCTGCCGTATCCGCGGCTTCTCATACTGTCGGCGGTGACTATACCTCCCTCCAGCGCCCAGGTGGTAAGGGTGGACATGACGGTCATGCCGTTTTCTATTTTTTCTCTGTGCTTCCCCGCATCTCCCGCCTTGCCGATGCATTTCCTCGCTCCCGCTATCTGGACTGCTTTGCGCTGAAAGCTGGGGATAAGCCTGAGTATCGCTGAAAGTACCAGCGAGACGGACGGCGCCGCCTTGCCGAAAATATAAAGGAATTTGTCGCTGGTCATCACCGCGTTATATGAGGCGAACCACGTCATTATGGAAACGAACATGGCCGCCACCGCCATGCCGTAAAACAGCGCTTCCAGAGTGTATGCTCTGCCGCCGAGGTAGGTGAAGAGCACTGTCGCTCCGCTGGTGTTGAACAGCGGATTTATCGCTGAAAGGACGATGAACAGCGGTATCATTCCCAGCACGAACTTGAGTCCGCGCCTGCCGCGAACCGTCAGATAATATGAAAAGGACAGCAGCAGCGAACATGCCAAAAAGGCGGGGTGCACGAAAAACATTCCGAGCACCACCGCTCCCATGAAAAATACAAAGTTTATTATCGGATTGTAAGTCGTAAACACGTCTTTGCTCATTGTATGTCCGCCTGTACTCTAAGAATTCATGGATCCGCCCACATCAGCTCCAAGCCCCTCGCATGTGTACAGCCATACTATAGTGTCTCCGTCTTTCAGGGTATATGAAGAACAACCGTAGTTAGGGAACCATCCGTTGACCTTGTACATCCAGCCTGACAGAGGGCCGCAGTCGAATTCATAGAGATTTCCTATTGCCTCCACATAATTGCTGCCGTATGCCGGTGTATATGAAGCTTCCATCTGTATATTCCTGGACCTGCAGATTCTATCCAGTACGTCGTATACCGTTTCTCCCTGGTTAAAGCCCACCTTAGTCTTGCTCAGTATGACGCCATTTGCAGGCACATATCCTGCCTTGCTCTTATCAAGCTTATCCATGTTGTTCAATATGGTATCGCACCTTATCTCTATGGTGCAGTTGTAGTCATATTTGACAGATGAATCTCCTCCTGAAGAGCCGCTCTGATTGCCGCCGGAGCTGCCTGCAGAGGAACCGTTTCCGGAAGAGCTGTTCGAGCTCTGATTACCTGACCCTGAGGAGTTATTTGAAGCCGGATTCTTGGCACCGCTGCCGCTCTGGTCTTCGCCTTGTGAATCATTGCCGGAGGAATCTCCGTCGGCTTCGCCGTCTTCTGCGTCGCCCGGCTCTTCCGTCTCAGCTTCCCTATCGCTTATTACTTTGTTGAATTCTTCTTCAGTGAAGCAAAGCCTACGGGACTTGCCGACCTCTATGGCGTTTTCCAGGTTGAACTGGTTCAAAGAAACTATGTCGAGAGCAGTGACTTCCATTTCATCGCCTACGACGGAGATGCTCTCTCCTGCCGTGGCTGTAACACTGCTTGACTCTTTTTCCGCGGAAACATCACCCTCAAAGACGTTGACGCCCATGGAGCCTGTCTGCACATTTACGGAAAACACCGTTCCGTCTGCTGTTATCTGTCTGCCCTGTGCAGTCATGCCGCCGAAGTTTTCTCCCTCTTCCAAAACGGTGAAAACCTCTCCTGCCGACAATTCCATAGTATATGCACCGTCACCTGACTGCCCCAAAACCGCCTCGGAATTTTCCGCCATCTTGTATGTATTACCGCCTGATTTGATTAAAACCTCGGCTTTTTCATTGGAAATTATCTTATCGCCGTCTTTCAGCACAGCATCCTTTTCCAGCTCGAAGGAAACTCCGTTCCGCTCTACGCTGGCGATTCCTGTCACTTCCTCCGCGACGGCCAAAGTATCAGCTTCGTCTGAGAACCAGCCTTTCACAGCTCCCACGGCTATCGTTCCGCCTATCGCTATGATGACGATGACAGCGACCATTATTATGTTGAAAAGTTTTTTATTCTTTTTGTTTTCCACTTTACTTTCCTTTCAAAGCAAAAGACACCTTTTATAAGGTGCCTGTCTTGAAAAATCTATCTTAATCTTGCGCCTGAGCAAAATTTTCTGACATATAATATCAACACCCCACCTCAGAAGGCTGAAAGCTATGGCAATTACAGGTCTACCGGCTTGATCTTTATATCCTACTCGAGATACCTTCCCAAAGCTTTTCGCTCCAGTGGCCTGACGTTTGCCTGCCTGACAGTTACTGCTGCCCGCCTTGCGTTGTCGATCTCTTTCGTTGATACTCACGGTTGCTGAGACACAGCGCCGGATTTTCACCGGCTTCCGAGATGTCCTTGCCCTATATTAAGTTCTGTTCTGATTTTACTACGTCAACCCATGTCTTGTCAATAACAGAGGCCGCCTATAAGGGCAGCCTCTTTGGTTTAAGCACCGCATGACGTCTTTTGAACGTCGGCCTTTTAGCGCCGCTTGATATCTTTTGGACGTCGGCCTCTCCTGAAATCTATTCTTTTCTTCTTCTGAGAGCCGCGGTCATGGCCGCCGCGACCGCGATTGCCGCTGCTGCCAGCCAAATGATAATATTGTGCTCATCTCCGGTTTTGGAGACTTCAGAGATAACTTCCCCGCCGTCTGTTTTGTCTCCGCCCCGGATTCCTGCCTGCCCGTTATCCTGATTGCCTGACGCTCCGCCGTTTTCATTTCCGGAAGCTGTTGTGCTTTCTTTTTGCAGCGTTACATAATAGTTGCTAACCTCCTCTCCGTTTTCAGAAGTTACTTCTATCCTGATTACGGCATTTTTCGATTTGTCGGCAGGATAAGCCGCGTATCTGTCGCCGCCTATTTCGGAAGCTAATTTTATCGTCCCGTCGCTGTTCAGCTCGTCAGGGGCGATGTTCTCTTCCGCATACAGTTTTACGGTTCCGTTGCTGTCTACTGCCGTCGGCCAGATGTTATAAAAATTTCTGTCTTTATCTCTTACGTCAACGGTATAGAGTGTGTTTTCTGGTGAAAATGACGGCGACATCGCATACTCGTCCTCTCCGAAAGTGTTGCTGCCGCTGACTTTAAGATTACTCAGGCTGCTGTCAGTGCCTATGCACCTTATATTTATTGTATATTCTGTGCTGTTTTCGCTCTGCGCCGCGGCTTTCTTGAATGACCTAAGCCCCCCCTCATGGAAGGTTACGATTATCTTTACCGTAGCTCTCCCGTTTTCGTCCAAAGCTATATCCGCGCCCTTGGAAGGATCGTAAGCTTTTCCGTCTACGACAGCGGACACGTTGTCCGGAAGGCTCAGCGTTATATTGGCTGTTTTGGAGCCGGCCGCCATTACTACCTCATACTCCGTAATACCCGGCGAAAATTCCCTGCTCCACGACAGCGCTCCCTGAACCTTCACTTCGCTGGCGTAAGCCACCATATTCTGTACTGCCATCACGTATCCGCTGTCATTCTTATAGTAAAGCACTCCGTCTCTGTCAGCGCATATGGTGCTTATGCAATAGTTCTGTTTGTCCTGTTCAGGCACAAACAGCTCTTTGCATTCCGAGGCCGCGCCTGACTCTTCTTTGGCGTCGTAGGTGTAATATATTCCGCCCGGTCTCGCGTTATATGTGAAGTAAATGTATACTCTGCCGTCGGCCTTGCCGTCTCCGTCGAAGTCTTCGTTTTCATACGCCGTGGAAAGGAGCGCCGAGGCCTGAGGATATCCGCTGATAGGCAGGTCGTAGAGCTTTGTCATGCTGTCTGAATCAACTACTGCGAACGCGTGGCCGCCGTCAGGGTCAAATTGTCCTCCCTGCCCTCTCACGCCTATATATGCCTTTCCGTTGTATACCACAGGAGAAGAAGTGATCTCGCCTCCCATATCAAGGGTTCTGGCTTCTCCCAGATTGCCGTTTTCGTCTACGGCTACCTTGTAAAGAATGCCTCCCTTAGAGCAGAAATACAGGAAGCCTTCGTCGTATACGGCAGACGTCCTTATGTCTCCCTCAATACCGGATATTTTATCTATAATCTCGCCGGTCTTGGAATCCAAAGTATAAAAACACGCTGATTTCTGCGGCTGTCCATAATCGTCGGCTCCGTCGTCGCTTCCCACGGCTACAAAGCTGCCGCAGGCATAAGCGCCCGCCCAGTAGAAGCCTCTTTTATTGGCATCGCCGATGTCTATCGCTTTTTTGACGTCTTCGTCAAAGGTCAGCGGAGTACCCTCATATACCAGGTTCTTGAGAGAGGTTTCATCGCCGGAAGGCATAAATCTCCACTCCGCTTTTTTTATATTGTCTTCGTTGACATTGCTGTCGTCGGTAGATACGCACATGAGAACTCCGTCGCCTGAAGGCTGATTCCATGTTCCAAGATACAGGTATCCTTTTCCGTCTACCTTGGCATAGGATATGGGCGATACAGTCTGACCTCCTATTTTCTCGGTAGACCAGACGCATTTGAGGGTTTCGTAGTCTAAAGCCTGAATGATGCCGTTTCCGACCTGAGCAAAGAGCTTGCCGTCTGCGTATATGATAGGGTTCATGGCAAAGCCCACGTTTGCAACCATCTCATCGCTTTCGGCAACCTTCTCTCCCGTTGTCTTATCTATCTTGTATACCTTGTTTTTAGAGCCTATATAAAGGTATCCGTCTAAAATAATCGGCGGGGTCGGGTTTTCAAAGAAGCTGTTTCCGTATTTCCCTGCCCATTTAAGGCCCGCGGTTTCAGCGCCGGCAGGGGTTGCCGCATCTACAACGCCGTTGTTTTCGGGGTTGTTTCTGAAATTGTACCATTCTATGTCTGTAGCCTCAGCCGCCATGGCCGTTTGCGGCACGGCGGCCAGTATCATGACCGCTGCAAGCACCAGTGCCATGAAGATCTGAAAAATGTTCTTTTTATTTATTTTCATTATATTCCTTCCTTTTCTTAAATAACCATATCGCGGCAATCAGCGCCGTCAGCGCGGCCAATGATGCCGCCGCGAAGTCGGCAGAGTGCCATGCCAGCATGTCTGCCGTCTTAGGAGGATTCCCGGAGGCAGTCTGTCCTGAGCCGCCGGGTTGGTCCGGATTTGCCGAAACATCGCTCATATCATAAAGCGAAGTCTTGCCGTCAATCATCCTGTAGTATGAGGTAAGGGCATAGTATCCCTGCTCTGTTGCCAGCTGGTCGAGCCCGTAACCGGCTATATGTTCAAAGCCTCCGCCGTCCACATAGTATCCCATGATAGCGTCAATGACAGTATTTCCATCCTTTATGAACCTGCTGTCCTTGGCAGGGTCTATTCCCATGGCTGTAAGAGCTGTCAGCACCTGGGCGCAGGATTCTATATTAGCCGCTCCAAAGCTGCCGTATCCGCCGTTATCAGACTGCCTTTCGGAAAGCAGCGCAAGCCCCCTGTCAACGGCCGCCTTTACCTGATCATCTTCGTCATAGTAAGGTGAAAGAGCTTGAACTGCGATGGCAGTCATATCTATATCAGACGTGTTTCCTGCCAGGCTCCAGCCTCCGTCGTCAAGCTGCGCCTCCAGTATGGTTCTGATAAAGTTTTCCCTCGTGGCCTGCACGCCGCCCTCATATACCAATGGTATTTCATAGCTTCCGCTGTCAAAAGCTATGAGTGCGTACATCACTCCGTTTATTCCCTGTTTTTTGATATAATCCATATCGGCAAGACCAGCAAGAAGATCATGCCCCCCCACATCGGCGGCGTCATAACCTAAAGCTGTAAGAGCCAGAATCACTCTCGAGTTGTCTGTCGACCTGGACCTGTGAAGCTGTTCCTTATCGTTTATATTTTCTTTGACATATTTTATTACGTTATCATAATAATCATTTACGACCTCTTCAGGAATATCCTGCCCGGATCTTGCAAGGCCCAGCATGATCCAGTCGCCGCCGGCAGAAGCGACAGTCACTCCATTTTTGACAGCCATATCCAGCAGATACGCGCCGGTCTTTTCATATGCGCTTTTGACAGCTGCTTCGTCAAAGCCAGGGGTTACAGTTTTTTCTGCAACGGTGAAATCGGCATTACAGTCTGCTGCTGAATTTACCGTTCCTTCTACTCTGGTTCTGCTGTACTTTTCTGCCTTGTCTCCCTGAGGTACCACGTCAAATGAATATGTGTCGCCCTTGATCAAGATGAATGCAGCAGCGCCGGTTGCAGCGTTTTCGCCCAGCTGAGCAGTCCTGTATTCTCCGTCTGAAGCGGTGCTGCCTTTTATCATAAGATTTTCTATCGTATAGTCTTTTCCGTATATCCAGCCCTCATTGATGCACTCAGTATTTACAGTCATTATCTCTATGTCCGTATTATCTTCATCTATGAGAATCTCCACGCTGCCGAGGGAAGCTGCAGGCGAGGCAGCTCTAATCTTGCTGTTCTCAGAGGCATCGCTCTCGGCGAAAGCTTCGAGGATGTATCTGCCAGGCGTTATCTCCACATTGTATTTTCCATTTTGCGGTTCAATGCCGTCAAGCAGATCTGTTTTCTCTTCGTCGTCTTTAGCGTAAAGGGAAAGTTTACTGATTTGATTTCCTGCTGTCAGCGTTGCGGAAACATCTGCAGGATCTATATAAATCAACGCCGGATTTTTTATGATATATGTGTTGGCAAAATCATCATACTCATCTTCTATGAAGGATTCCGCCGCTACATAATAACGGCCCGGTTCCATATCCTCCGGTATAGAAACCGTCACCTGACCGTTTTCGTCTATGAGAGAATTTTCTATAGGGGTAACCTTGCCTGTCGTGGAATCAACCCACACGAGGGAAGCTTTCGGGTCGTTCAATCCGTTGTATGATGCTTCCGGCAAAGGCTTGGCTGCCGCTTTCAGCGTTTCCGGCGTGAGATAATTATACGCCTCATAACAAGCCAATATACCTTTAACTGTAAATGTCACTTCATCTCCTGCCTGAGCTATTGACGGCCCTTCTACCCAAGTGTAGTAGTCCATATAGGCTATATCGTCGCTGTATATTATGAAATCTATCACATTGCCGTCATATACTTGTTGCGCTGTAATCGTAGTTCCCAAACCGTCCACATTTGGATAGCCTTGGTTTATAAAAAAGCTAAAAGCTGAAGTCTCTTTGCCAAAAACCATGATGACCCAGCCACTTGAACTGACTTGCAGATAATCGTTCGCTGTTTCTTTAGTAAAATCGCTGCCGAAAACCATCTCATGAGCTTTTACCAGCGCATCCAGCGCCGATACGCCCTCAACTTTATCCTCATATCCATAACTTTCGGCCAGATTTCCGGCTACTTGCTGCTTTTCGCTGAATCCATGCAAATACTCACCTGCAGCCTGACTTCTAATTGTAACTTCAGCCAAGTCTTTTATTTCAACGGTAATTTTATATCTCTCTGCCGGAACATTTTCTGCCCCAGATCCATAAGCGCCGTTATTCATCGTAGGCCACGACGGATCTCCGCATACGACTTCGATAACAGTGCCGTCGCTGACAGGAATAGCCTGCGTCACCTTATACTCCTTGTCTTCCGATAACATACGCACCTGGAAATTCTTGTTGGAAGCCGTCGGTCTTAAATTTATCTGTGAGACATCCGAACCAATCGTAAGCGTATACTCCTTAGTATCTTTATCAAAAGCCGGCGACAACTGACCATTATCTATTTTCAGCGATTTGACAGTCTTGTCATTATCACCGAAAGCTCCTCCTAGATCAGTCATAGTGACTGAATATAATAATGCTATTTCATCACCGTCTTCTGCCTTATCATTCATGGTTCCAGAAGAAAACCAATCGTTTAGTGACAGCATCCAGCCAGACCAGCCGCCTCCGTCGGACGCACTAAGACCTTTTATAGACGACACATATCCGCTATTTTCTTTAAAATCTATTTTATCGTCTTCCAATGCTTTTTTGAAAGCATCCAATAATGTGGAACCGGCAGGTACCGTCACCTCCGTATCTACCAGAGTCCCTGTCCATGCAGGTGCTCCGCTGCCCATATCCTCAGTAAAGGTAGTGTTTTCTATCTTTACTTTGACGGAAATATCGCTGTCTGCCGCAAAGGCCATTGCAGGCATCATAGCAAATATCATCGCCGCTGTTACGAGCAGACAAATCCATCTGTTCATCTGTTTTTTCCTAAACATCTTTTCCTTCATTCCTTTCTGTCAGCTTTGGTGAAACTCCTTTGGATTAAGCGGCAGCGCCGCAGCTTCCGCTTCAGACGCCGCCGCAGGATGAAAAGCCTCGTTTCCTGCCGTTCGTATTGATACGGCCTTTTATGCTTTGCTTAACAAAACTGCTTACTTTCAGCAGGTAATTTAAAAGCGCCCATCTCACAAGATGGGCGCCTGCCTGCTATTACTTATCTCTGTACGCAGCTGCCATAGCTCGTATCTTATCGCTATACATGCTAACTGGTACAAAAATGTAAACAAAAAAGCTCAGCCTCACCTCAGAAGACTTGATGATAAAAGCCTGACAAGGTCTACCGACTTGATCTTTAAACCTACTTGAGATGCCTTCCCAAAGCTGACGCTTCAGTGACTTTACGCTTGCCTGCCGGAGTTCTTAGCCGCCCCGGCCTTTTGCCGTCCAAAGGGCATTCTGAACTCTTGACTGACATCGCCAATCTCTTTCGTTGATATTCACGGTTGCTGAGACACAGTGCCGGATTCTCACCGGCTTCCGATTTTGCCACGCTTTAACCTATTCTGTTTTCCACAATCATCTTATCACCTGTTTCACAAAGTTGTCAACAAAATAACCATAAATTCTATACAATTTTATACATTTATTTTTCTTATATTTATTTTGCACTCTGGAGACATATCCTCTTTTACATATATCTATATTTACGCTTTATCATAAGTATGCTGTCCAGCATCGGCCTGAAACCGCTGAAGTCTATCTCTTTATAGTTGAAAAAGACGTATTGGGCAAAATCGTTTTTTCCGTAAAATTTGCTCTTATCATATTCATCACTGCGTGAAAATCTTTTTCCTCTTATCTCATGCTCCAGCACCGACGGCGCGAACATGTCTTCTGCTTCAGCTTCTTTCTTTCCTTCCGGCAGCTTGAGGGTCGCGATAAACAGGCTGCCAGAGATATGCATTGCCAGATCTCTTTTTAGGCTCTCTTTTCTATCCTGCATTTTAATATGATCTGTAAATTTTTTCAGCGGCTTGTCCTTTCCCTCCAGCTCGTTGTCAAATATCAGTATCGTCGGGTGGAGCGGCGCACATTTCATCTTTTCTCCAAAATATTCCGCATAATTGGGAAAGCTGTTGTTGTTCATGTCGGAAAAGTAATTGTACAGATTTTTCATCGAGTCGGCTCCGTCGGCAGTGAGACCGAAAAAATACTTTAATTTTTCACTTCTCCTGAGAAAATCTATTTTGAAGTCGAATGTACCGTCCTTTCTTTTTTCTATAAGTTCAGGATATTCCTTATAAAAGCTTTTGAGCGCCGCCTTTATATACAAGATATCCGTCTTACCCTCCGTCACGATCATAGGCCTTTCGCCAGCCACAAAATATTTATAGAAGAGAAATTTCCTGTATTCCCTCTCCCGTCCGTTTAAATGCCTGAAATCATGCTTTTTCTTTTCATTCCCTCCTGCTCCGGCGCCGGCTCTGCCGCTGGCTCTGCCGCTTCTGCCAATCCTGCCGCTCATCTCCAGCTTGTTGTTATACTTGTCTATCTGATTTACAAAAGAAAATCTGCCCTCGAGCTGCTCGAGGCTTCCCTCTTCACCGCAGATATCAAAACCGCCCTCTCTGTAGAGATTATGTGCCATCGCTCTCGTGGCCTTGTAATATCTGTGGTCCACGCTGACTTTTTCATTGACCACCAGCCCCGTCACGGTCTGCCTTGATTTTCTAAGCTGTAGCCTGGTCTTATCCCGGTTGATTTTAAACCCGGCGTTGTCTATTTCTTTTGAAAGTTCCTCCGTAAACTCGTCGATTCTGTTTTCAAACTCCGCGTTATTGGTGGAAAACGTCAAGTCGTCGGCGTATCTGGTGTAATCCAGTTTATATTTCTTGGCCAGCCGCAAAAGCTTAAAATCAAATATTTCGCATATCATGTTGGTGATTATCGGAGACGTAGGCGCGCCTTGTGGCAGTTTGCCCTGATAGCAAGTCAACTGGGCGATTATCGTCGCCACGTCCAGATTCATGCGAAAATATCTGTTTTTCCAGAAATATCCTCTTACCCGGCCGAAGTGAAAGCTGTCAAAGAAGTTTTCCAAATCATAATTCAAGACGATTCTCTTGTTCCTATGCACGCTGCCGTTGGTGATTATTCCCTTTTCCTTTTCAAAAGCATGGGCAATATTGCATTTTACATTATTGAAGTTCTTGATATTCGAACGGTGCTCGTACAAAAGTTTTGCAAGATTCTTCTGAATATCCATCAAATCTCTCTGCGGAGCATTTATTACTCTCGTGCCGCCGTTTTTCTTGGGAATTTCAAAAGTCCTGTAGCAGCTGTCAACCGTGGCCACGTACAGTATGTATGTCAGCTTGCTCAACGGCACTCTGAGAGCCAGAGCCAGTTCTTCTCTTGAGTTTACATCAGAAAATTCTTTCACGGTGATTCTCCGTTTCTCCGCTAAATCAGCATTATGCAGGGTAAACTAAAGCGTATGGCAACTCATTAGGCTGAAAACGTCGCTCTGTCCGTTTCTCTTCTGGTTGTAATAAATCCAGCAAATGCTCTATCCGTTTAATCAATGTTTGCGAAACACAAACAAAAAATCTTGCCATACGCTTATCACTATTATACTTGAATATATACTTTTTTCAACTTTATTCTATGATTCCTACTTCAAGCTTGTATTTTAAAATTCTGAGAACCGATTCATCTATTCTGCTTTGTGAAATCCTCCCGCTTTCGACCGCTTCGACGACGGCTGGATACTGGGTCTCATAATCAGTGCAGCACAAGAGGTCGTTGCCTGCCATTACAGCCATCACCGCCGCCTCCTGGCCGTAAGTATACTGGCGTATGGCGTCCATGTACAGGTCGTCGGTTATGATCAGGCCGTCAAAGTTCAGCTCTTTCCTCAATATGTTGTGTACTGCGGAGGACAGCGAAGCAGGCCGCTCTGCATCTATCGACTTCACGATGTTATGGGACACCAGCACCACGGGAGCTCCGGCTTCTATGCCAGCTTTAAACGGCAGAAAGTCGCTTTCCCTGAAACTTTCCAGGCTGCGCTCGTCCACCGCGATACCGGTATGCGTATCTTTATTATTTCCATATCCCGGGAAATGTTTGAGCACGCTTCCCATATTATTTTCTCTCATCACACCGACGACGGTTCCGACAAATTCCGCCGTCTTTTCTGCGCTCACACCGAACGAACGCTGATACATATAGTCCTTCTGGTCTGTTGAAACATCGGCCACAGGTGCGAAATTAAGGTTGATGCCCAGCGACTTGGGCAGTGCGGCCTTTTCCTGCGTATCGCTCTTTATAAGAGACCAGCCTCCTTGATTATAGAGTTCTCTCGGCGACAGGAACGGAGCCGCTCTGAACTGTGTATAAAGGCTTACCCTGTTCACCGTTCCGCCCTCTTCATCTACTCCTATGAACATAGGAATCTTCGCACTGTTCTGATAGCTGCTTATGTTGGCTTTGACCTGCTCTCTGCTGTAATTTTTAAAGTCACGCGCAAAGAGGATATATCCGCCGAACTGGTATTTTGAAGCTACTCCTGCAGCGTCTTTTTCAGGACAGCGCACGATAAACATCTGTCCCACTTTTTCTTCCAGCGTCAGCGAACTTAAAATCTCAGTTGCCCTCTGCTCAGCCGAGTCATGCCCTCCGCTGCCTGAGTTTGCCGGCTCTGCCTGTGCTTTTTCGATATAAAAGCTGATGAGTTCGACGTCCTGCACGTTGTTGTCTGACTCTTCAAGCTCCCCTGCGTACGTGACATGGATATTTCTGTCTATTTCAAGTATGCCGTCCGGCGAAACCACCAGCGAGTCGTCCCGCTGAAAATAATAAATCTCTCCCTCTTCGTCTTTCACCGCAATCGTTCCGTTGGTAATGTCTTCTATGGTTCCCTCGAGAACTTTTGGAGACTGGTCCTGTTCCGGCGAGGAACTGCCAGCCTCCCCGCCGGAGGATTTTGATGAGCATCCGGCTAGGCAGCACGTCAGCGCTAAGACGAAAATTAACGTCAATATCAAAGTTTTGCGGTAATTTTTAATAAATTTGCCGTAGTTCATATTGAATTTACGACGATTCATGGTTTTCCCCTTTCTCAAATCTTTTTTTAATCATACCATAAAATATATACACTGCAAAGTTTCAAAGTAATGTTATGTGGATAAGCTTGTTATTTCGCACGAGCTTTTTTATCCTGCTCATATTTGAAATTATTCAAACACCATTACAAAAGGCGCTCTATTTTGAAGCGCCTTTCAATGTCATCTATGCACATCTAATTTTTGCATCAAAGCTTCTTGCAATACTCTTGAGACATTTAAATTTGCAGCCTCTGCCTCTTGATTCAGCCAATTCGGCAAGGTCACGTTTCTCCTTACCGTTTTATTATCTACCTTTCGGCGGTACTCTGCCAAGTCGACGTCTACAAGAGAAACGATGCTTTTTCCCTCCTCTGCAAAGGTTCCTTTCGCCGCGTCTATTTCGTAAAACGCTGAAGCTTCGGCCACCAAACTTCCTCCGTCTTCCGCCGAAATGCATGAAAGTCCTATTGCATCTCTCGCGGTTATAATAGCATCCGCAAAAGACGCTTTTTTATCCCCCTCTTCGTTCGCCTCTGTGAGTATTTTTAAGTCTGGAACTTCTATCAGTATATTTGTACTGGTATCTGTAAAAATAACCGGATAAACCTTTTTCATATCTATTGACCTCCTTTAAAGTCAGCCCGGCTTTTTTAACGGGCTATTTATCGTTTCATTTTAACGGAACTTATAAGTCCCATCTCCTGAGGATTTACCCTTACATCATAATTGTACACATTTAATACATACTTTCCAATAGTTTCATACGTATTTTCCTTTCATGCCGCTTATTTCTTCTCAAAATCTCAAATACATTGTAAAAGCCTCTCCCGAAAGTGAGAGATGCTTTTTAAAATTGCAAAAATACAAATGTAAACGTCTTGAAACAGCCATTTATAGCGTTTTTTTCTGTGGCTTCAGGTTCAAGTCCTCTCAGCCATAATTAAACACATAAAAACAGCGCCTTTTAGGGCGCTGTTTTTATGTGTTTGGTTGCGGGGAAAGGACTTGAACCTTCGACCTCCGGGTTATGAGCCCGACGAGCTACCAACTGCTCTACCCCGCGTCGTCATCGGCACCGGCCTCCGCGTCTCCGCAGTGCCAAGCGTCATATAACTTCATAAGCCATATTATATTGTATTCAGTCGACCCTTTAAATATGTCTCCGTCAAAACACACTCCAAGGGTTGGTGCCGGAGACCGGGGTCGAACCGGTACGATCGGTAAGGATCGCAGGATTTTAAGTCCTGTGCGTCTGCCAATTCCGCCACTCCGGCAAAAAAATTGGCTCCAAGGGTGGGGCTCGAACCCACAGCCTATCGGTTAACAGCCGAGTGCTCCACCATTGAGCTACCTTGGAACAAAAAGTTGCCTTTGTGCGACAACAATATGATTATACATTAACATATATTGCGTGTCAAGTATAATTATGACAATTTTTCATTTTTTCCTGCCATGGCCTCAAGCCTGTCTTTTTCAACGTTTTCAACTACAAGAGCCGCTTTTTTTCTGTATTTTTCTGCCTTTTCTTCGTCGCCGGCGGCTTCATAGAGCTTCACCAGCTCTTTCATGGTGTCCGTGTTGCTGGGAGAAAGTCTGAGAACTTTCAGAAAATCATCTATTGCCTCCTCTGCCATGTTCATTCCCTTGTGGGCGACTCCGAGATAGTACCACAGCGGCCACCAGTCGGAAAATCTGCTGTCCGTGTATTTACTGAGGATTTCCGCGCCCTCCGCCATGCGGCCTGAGAGGATCATGTTATAGCCCTCTTCGATTTCCACCGGTTCTTTAAGAAGAGCGAGCCGCTCTCTGATTTCTTTCTTCTTTTCCTCATCGCCGGAAAGTTTGACGAATTCTTCCCACGTTAACTTAGCTTTTACATAAAGGCCGAGATTTATGTATCCGTAGCCTAAAAAATAATAGCTTTCGGCAAAATCTGGCTTGCGGAGAGTCACTTCCTCGAAAGCCTCGATGGATTCAGCCTTAAAGCGGGCTATCAAATCCTCTTCTTCCCCGTTCTCGTATACGTCCTTGCAGGCGCGACCGTAGCAGTATACAGCGTCTATGCTGGAGGGGTCTATGACCATCGCCGCCCTGAACTGTATGCAGGCGTATTCAAACTCATTCCTTTGAGCCGCCTCCACGCCGTCGGCTATCAGTCCCTGCGCAAAACGCTGATCAAAGAATTTCATTATAAAGGCGATATAATTTTCTCTGTATTTGAATCTCGGGTCGCATCCCATTATAAATGCCATATTTCTGGCTATGGCGAGGGTCGAAATGGAGTTGAGCTCGGTTTTGCGTATAGGAACGGGAACTCCCGTCAGGACCTCTGTGAGTTCCGCCTTTTTCAGATAATTTTCAGAGAGCTCGTCGAATACGAAATCATCGGTATGCGACCGCAAATATGCTCCTATCCTGTCATCTCTGTTAAGCATGTCCATCTTCTATATCTCCCATCCTCTTTTAAGAAATCTTTTCACTTCTTCAGGCGCAAACGTCTCTTCCAAATCCCTCTGCAACGCTGCGAAAGCCTGCTCCCTAAGTTCCTCTGTCAGGTTCTCTGCGCAAAAGCTGCGCAATATCCTGTATTGGTCCTCTTTTTTATGGTTTTTATGCTGAAAGCCTCTGCTGTAATAATAATCCGCCAAAGCTTCATACAGCCTGAAAGGCGTCTTTTCCAGGGCTTTCATAAGAAAGTCCAGCGTAGAGGAAAAGCCTTTTCTGTTATAAAATATGTCCAGCACTTTCTCTATGGACTTGAGTCTGACCAGCTCCATGGCGCTGAGCCATCTGGTGGATATCACCTCGTAAGGCGCGCGCGCCCTGGCCTTTATGCCGTATTTGAGCCTTTCCCCGTCCATAGGCGTTCCCTTTAAGACTTTGAGAAAGCCCATCTGGAGCATGTCGGCCCCGAGAGCATACACCTTGTCGAACGACCTGGCGAACAGCTGGTAAGTCTCATATGGGAGTCCGGCTATCAGGTCGACGTGAATATGTATGTTCCCTGCCTCCAGCAGTTTTTCCGTATTGTAAAGCACCGGATATACGTTTTCTTTTCTATTTATAGCCGCCAAAGTTTCAGGGTTTGTCGACTGTATGCCTATCTCCAGCTGAAAGAGTCCTTTCCGCGTCGTCTTCAGCAGCGCGATAAGCCTTTCGCTCATCAGGTCGGCGCATATTTCAAAGTGGAAATTTGTCACGCCGTTGTCGTTATCTATGAGATATTTGAATATTTCATAGGCTCTGGCCTCGTCGTAGTTGAACGTCCTGTCTATGAATTTGACCTGTTTTACTTTTTTATAGAGAAAATAGCCCAGATCTCCTTTCACTCTTTCCATGGAAAGAGCCCTCACCGACTTGTCTATCGAGGACAGACAGTAACTGCAGCGAAACGGACAACCCCTTGACGATTCATAGTAGACCACCTTGTCGAGTTCGCACTCGAGCACCGAATATGGAAAAGGTATGAGCTGAAAATCCATCGGCTCTATCTGCGGATTTACATATACTTTCCCCTCCTGCCTGTAGACAAGGCCGGGAACTGTGTTAAAATCATCCGAATATCCGGGACGGCCGTTTTCTTCGGCTTCAACAAGCAGCTGGCACAGGCGGTAAAAAGAATATTCGCCCTCGCCGCACATTATGTAATCGACCCATGGGTTTTCCACGGCGAAAACATGAGGCTCAAAGCTCACCTCCGGCCCGCCCACAGCTATCTTCATCTCGGGCGCGGCTTTTTTCAAATCTGAGGCCAGCACCCTGGTCTGTTCTATATTCCATACGTAGCACGAAAAGCAGACCATATCGCAGCCTGATCTCAGGATTTCACCGTATACATAAGATGGTTCGTTGTTGATGGTGAATTCAGCGATATTGACGTCAGCCGGACTGTCTGCCGTAACTGTATACAAATACTTCAGCGCCGGGTTGCTGTGCACGTATTGTGAATTTAAAGTCGTCAGCAATATCTTCATAATTATAACATTCTGAACCTCTCGTCTTTGAGAAGACCTTTATCTTCCATGCAGCGTTTAAGCGATTGTATCATGCTTTCATTGTCCTCCGGCAGATTTCCTCTCAGGGACACGTAGTTGGAGGCGTGGTTGCTGCGGAAAACACATGGCTTTGATGGTTTTGCGTGTTTAAGCATAAGACATGTTTCCGCCAGCACCTCTTCAGCCGTGAGGGGCTTGAACTTTCCGGCCTTATAATCATCGTACATAGGAGCGGGAGGCTGGAGCATCAGCGTCAGTAGGCTGACATAAGATGCGTTCATCTCAGTTATCATCTTTCCTGTCTCTATGGCGTGCTCCTCCCAGAGATCCGGTCCGCCGAGGCCGCTGATGAAAGTAACGGACGTCATTATGCCTATGTCTTCCAGTCTGCGTACCGCATCTATCAGCTGCTGCCTGGTCTCTCCCTTGTTGATAATCTCCAGGACTTTGCTGCTTCCCGATTCCGCACCGAGATAGACCATCGTCACTCCGTGTTCCTTGAGGGTTTTCAGCTCCTCAGGCGTTTTGCGCAGTACATCGGTGGCTCTTCCGTAGAGAGTGACTCTCTCACATTCAGGGAAGTTATCTCTGATATAGTCCAGTATCACAAGAAGTTTGCTTGTGGCCAGGCATAAAGCGTCTCCGTCGCAGAGAAACATCCTCTTGACTTTGGAATAGTGTTCTCTGGCCCATGCCAGATCTTCCAGCACTTCTTCCTGCTTGCGTACTTTGAACTGTTTTTCCTTGAACATGTTGCAGAAAGTACACTTGTTATGAGAGCAGCCGATGGTCACCTGTACCAGAAGGCTGTAAGCTTCACTGGGCGGTCTGTAAATGTCTCCTACATATCGCATAACTGTTTTCCTGTTCCTTTCGTTCTTTTATTGGGCTTTTGTTTCGCCCAGGCCTGGTTCGCAGCTCCAGCGGCCAAACGTGCGCCATGAGCTTTCAGCTAAATTTCAGCCAATTTTAAGCTAATAGCGCAAAAGAAAATATATGACATACACCCAGCTAAACAATCCGTGAATTATTGCCCAGCCCACTGATTTCCATGTCGTATAGCTGATTACCATCGCCAGGGCGCTGCCAAAGGTAATTCCTGATTTCACAGTCTTTTTTACTACTGTAGTTTTATTCTCTTCCATCTCGCAATATATTTCCTTGATACTTAAAGTCATGCCGCGCGCTGCGGCTCCTTGCTTAAGCTCGGATTTCCCGGACGCTCGGCCAAAACCTCGATTAAAACCTCGGTTAAAACCGCTGTCACAACCTCGGCCAAAGCAAGCCCTACATTCTCTCCGGAGCTTCCATGCCCAGCAGCGCAAGGCCGTTCCTGATGGCAGTCTTGGCGGCAGTGACCAGAGCCAGTTTGCTCACCTTTTCTTCCTCGTCGTCCACCAGTATATGCTCGTCGTGGTAAAAACGGTTGAAAGCCTGCGCCAAATCGACGATATGTCTGGTCAGTACCGACGGCTCGTATTTTTCACCGGCGTCTATCACCACCTGCGGCAGAGCGTATATCAGCTTCGCCAGCTGATAAGCGCTTTCGCTCACTATGTGACCTGCTTTTACGTTGGAAAGGTCGCCAGCCTTGGCGGCCGCTTCTTCTCCCGCGTTTCTCAGTACGCTGGCGGCTCTGGCATAGGTATACTGTACGTAAGGTCCGGTCTCTCCGTTGAAGTCGAGGACCTTATCCCATGAGAACACATAGTCCTTTATCCTGTTGTTGGAAAGCTCCTGGAAGATGACAGCGCCTATTCCAACCTGCTTTGCAGTCTCTTCCACATTGTCCGTGTTCACGCCCTTTTCCCTGATGATCTCCTTGGTCTGCTCCACAGCTCTGTTGAGAACGTCCTCGAGGAAAACCACTCTGCCGTGGCGTGTAGACATGGTTCCTTCTTCAAGGCTCACAAGACCGAACGGAACGTGCACGTTGTCTCTCGCCCAGTCAAAGCCCAGCAGCTCTATTATCTTTATCCACTGCTGGAAATGCAGGTTCTGCTGAGAGGCTACAACGTATATATTCTTGTAAAAATCATAAGTTTTCTTTCTGTATATCGACGCGGCTATATCTCTTGTGATGTACAGAGACGAGCCGTCCGACTTGGTTATGAGGGCCGGAGTCAGTCCGTAAGGCTCCAGATCCACTATTTCAGCGCCCTGAGACTTTTGAATCAGGTTCTTGTCCTTGAGCATCTGGACTACCGCAGGCATCTTGTCGGAATAAAAGCTTTCGCCGGCATAGGAATCGAATTCTATACCCAGCATCTTGTAAACTCTGTTGAATTCCTTGAGGCTCTCGTCCCTGAACCACTGCCAAAGCTCTGTTTCCTCTTTTTCACCGTGCTCCAGCCTGGTGAATATCTGTCTCGCTTCGTCGTCCAGCTCAGGATGCTTTTCCACTTCTTCGTGGAATTTCGTATAGTAATGGAGTAGCGTCTTGATAGGTTCCTTGATGACGTCCTCCTTATTTCCCCAATGCCTGTAGGCGCAGATCATCTTGCCGAACTGGGTACCGTAATCTCCCAGATGGTTTATGCGCACTACGTTGTAGCCCATGGCTGAATAGAGCTTGTTTATCGAGTTTCCGATTACGGTGCTCCTTATGTGACCTATATGAAAAGGCTTGGCGATGTTAGGCGATGAGAACTCCACGATGACCGTCTTGCCGCCGCCTACGCTACTCTTGCCGTAATCCTCTCCCTCGCGGAGAACTTCGCCGACCACGTCTTTGACCAGTTCTTCCCGGGAAATGAACATATTGACGTAGGCGTTGACCTGCTCGACCTTCGCAAACATCTTATTTCCCTCTATTTTAGATGCGATGTCGGAAGCGATCATCGGCGGCGCTTTTCTCAGAGTTTTGGCCAGCTTGAAGCATGGGAAAGCGTAGTCTCCCATCTTGGAGTCCTGATGTATCTCGACTATTTCAAGCGCCTCGCTCTCAGAAAGCCCCTCAACCTGACCGGCTATCAGCTTAGCTATCTCTTCCTTGAAGTTTACCATTTTATCTTCTCCTTTTCAGTGATAATTTCTATATTATCGTTCTCAACTATCTGGGCGAAAATTCCGTTTCCCTCTATAAGAGTTCCGGTGAAGGTTCCGTCATAGATCTGTCCGTGGCCGCAGGATGGACTGTTGGCCTTGAGTATGGCCCCCTCAAGCCTTTCTCCCCTGACCACTGCTTCTTTCAGGCAGTCGAGGAAACATGTATACGCGCCCTCGCGGAAATAGAAGGTAACGTCGTTGCCGTTCTTATCTATTATCCTGTCTCCGACTCTTTCGGCCGGTGGTCTGGGACATGGCAGCTTTCCTGAGGTTTCCGGGCATACGGCGATGTATTCGTGGGTCTTGCAGAACTCTATCACTTCCTCGTTTCTGTTGTTTCCGCCGTCGTACTTGCAGTTTTCTCCTAAAAGGCATTTACTGATAATAAACATATTCTTTACTCCTTTTCATATGCTAATCCTTGAGTGTGACTACAGTCACTCCGTCTCCGCCCTCGTTATAGCCGCCTTTTCTGTAGGATGCCACGTGTTTATGTCTTTTAAACAGCTTTCTCAGGCCCTCTTTTAAAATTCCTTCTCCTCTTCCGTGGATGACCGTGACTTCTCTGAGTCCTGCCATATAAGCGTCGTCCAGATATTTGTCCACGTCCATCACGGCGTCGTCGAGATATTTCCCCTGGACGTTTATGGACGGCGACACGGTCTGCGCCTTGGCTCTGTACAGGCTTCCGTATCTTCCCTTTCGCTTTTCTTCTCTTTCAGCGGGTTCTTCCATAAACATCAGGTCGCTGACGTTTATACTGACTTTCATGATCCCTATTTTGACTGTAAGATCGCCTTTGTCGTCAGGAAGAGAAAGGATTTCTCCGGTCTGATCCAAAGTCAGAACTTTTACTCTGTCGCCGATTTTCAGCTTATCGGCTTTGACAGGGCTTTGATTGACTCTCTTTATCATCCGCTCGGCGAATTTGTCCTCCGCCGCTTTGAGCTTGCCGCGGCTTTCCGCGAACCGCCTGTTTCTCTCTCCGAGACTTTCAGCCTTGGACAGCTGACGCAGTTCTCTGCTGACGTCGCTGGCCGTTTCTCTGGCTTCCCTGAGAATGTCCCTGGCTTCTTCCTTGGCTCTGCGGATTATCTCTCTTTCCTTTTCCTCCAGCCGCGCCTGCCGCTTATCCAGCTCTTCTTTCTGCTTCTTCATGGAAACGTTGAGAAGAACGGCCTCGTCTCTTTCTTCCTCGGCTTTTCTCTTGTCAGCTTCTATGGCGCTTATCACGTCTTCAAACTCTATGTCGCCCCGCTCAAGGAGGGTTGAAGCTCTGTCTATCAGTTCCTCGGAAAGTCCCAGCTTCCTTGAAATCTCAAAAGCGTTGGACTTGCCGGGAACACCTGTCATAAGCCTGTAAGTCGGGCTCAGCGTGTCGACGTTAAACTCCATCGAGCCGTTTTCGACTCCGTCTGCGGAAAGAGCGTATTTTTTCAGTTCGTTATAGTGAGTCGTAGCGATGGTACAGGCGCCCCATGCTTTGAGATTCTCCAGTATGGCGATGGCAAGAGCCGCCCCCTCGGTCGGGTCGGTTCCGGCGCCCAGCTCATCCAGCAGTACCAGCGAATTTTTATCCACCTCGCCCAAAATCGACACGATATTTCTCATGTGGGAAGAAAATGTCGACAAGCTCTGCTCTATGCTCTGCTCGTCGCCTATGTCTGCGAAAACATGGTCAAAGACCGGAATCCGGCTGCCGGAAGATGCCGGTATGTGAAGTCCGCTCTGTGCCATCAGAACCAGCAAGCCTACGGTCTTGAGGGTTACAGTCTTGCCTCCCGTGTTGGGTCCGGTCACCACCAGAGTCCTGTAATCGCCGCCCAGCTTCACGTCTATAGGTACCACCTTCTGCCTGTCTATCAGCGGATGGCGTGCTTCTTTCAGCCTCAGTTCTCCGCCTTCGGCCACCTCCGGCTCCTCGCCTCCCATCGTCATGGAAAGCTTGCCTTTGGCAAATATGACGTCCATCATCGTCAGCAGATTCTGATTGTTGGTTATCTCATGAAAATGCTCGGCGACGGCAGATGACAATTCTGCCAGGATCCTGTCCACCTCGGCTTTTTCGGCCAGTTCCAGTTCCCGCAGCTCGTTGTTCATATTGACTATGACCTGCGGCTCGATGAACAGCGTGGCTCCGCTTGAGGACTGATCGTGTATTATACCGGAAAATCTGCCGCGGTGCTCAGCCTTGACAGGTATCACATATCTGCCGTCTCTGACCGTCACAATGGCGTCCTGCAGATAAGACCTGTTGTCTGCCGAATTCAGTATGCTGCTGAGCTTGTTTCTTATGGCGTCGTTCTGCCTGCCGATGCTTCGCCTTATGCTTTTAAGCTCAGGGGAAGCGCTGTCGGCCATCTCGTCTTCCGACAGGATACATCTGTCGATGTTTTCCGCAAGTCTCGGAAAAGTGACGACGGCATCTCTGATTCCGTCAAGAATAGGCAGTTCCGGCAGATCGCTCTTTAAAAAGGTGATCACGTTGCCGGCCACTTTCAGATTATACAGTATCTGCAGAAGCTGTTTCATGGTCAGGCTGCCGCCCTTGCGGGCGTAGGAAAGGCTGTCCGCTATGTCATAGAGCTGCCCCAGCGGAGCATTGCCTTTCTTTAGAATCACCGTCTGCGCCTCTGTAGTTTCGGCCAGCGCGTCTCTTATATCGGCCGCGTTTGTCATCGGCCTCAGCTCTCTGAGCCGGTCCTTGGCCATATTTGAGCTGGCCTGCGAAACGAGCGTCTCCAATATTTTATTGTACTCGAGTGTGTTAAATGTCTTAGATTTCATCAGACTTTCTGTACTTTTCAAGTTCGTTCTTCAGCTGCAGGTTTTCCATCTGCAAATCGAAGAAAGAGTTCTCAAACTCGCTGCAGCGAGCTTCCAGCTCTCTATACTTGTCCTCGCTCTCCTTTTTGTCTTCGGCGGCCTTGGCTGCGTTTTCCTTGTAGAGGGTGAAGCTTTTTTTAGCTTCGTCCCACATCTTCAAGTAATGCTCAGTCTCTTTTTCCAGCTGAACCTTTGACTCCTTCAGCTCATCTATGGCCTCGAGAGTTCCGAAGTATTCCTCGGCTATGTTTATGGCAGTCAAAACAGCAAGGGCTCCCTGACCGTTATTTGAAAAGCTGCGCCCAAGCTGCCGCATCTTTTCGTCCACATGGCCGGCTATTTTTCTTATGGTCTCCTCATCTTTTTCACCTGCTATAGTGTATTCCTGTCCGTAGATCCTTACTTTTACCTTGTTGTTTTCCATATCGCTTCTCCTTAAAATACTGCGAAACTGCCGTCTAAATATCTCTGAGGGTCACGTTGAGCTTTTCTTTGAGCGCATTCAGTATCTTGTCGTGAACTTTGCTGACGTCCTCGTCGGTGAGAGTCTTGTCGTCATGTCTGTAAGTAAGGGCGAAAGCAACGCTCTTCTTGTCTTCTCCCAGCTGATGCCCTCTGTAAACGTCGAAAAGCTTTATATCTCTCAGCAGCTTGCCGCCGGCGCCCTTGATTACTTTCTCGATGTCGCCTACAGCCATCTCTTCATCCACCACCAGGGCTATGTCCCTCGATGTGGCCGGATACTTAGGAAGCTGCTTATATGATTTTTCCAGGTTCGCCATTTCGGTAATCACGTTGAACAGGAGCTCTGCCGTATAGCAGCGGACTCCTATGCCGTATTTTTCAGCCACGTCAGGATGCACTTCTCCCATGATTCCAAGCTCAACCAGCTCTTCCTCAGGACCGTTTGCCGTATAGTGTATCTCCTTGGCCATTATTCTGGCGCATCTGCCCGGATGATAAGTTCCGTATTCCTTTTCAGCGACGAATTCCAAATCCTTTATTCCCAGCTTGCCGAGCATTTCAACAATTACACCTTTGAGAGTGAAGAAATCCTCGTCTTTGCCGTAGAAGCCTATGGACATGGCGTCGCTCTCCGTCGGCAGGTCTTTTTCGTCAATAAGGTTTACCATGAAAGTATTGCCTATCTCGAAAGCTCTGACTGATTCTATGTTTCTCGCATAGTTTCTGCCGAGGACTTCCAGCATTTCAGGCGTAAGCACCGTTCTCATGACCGAAGTGTCCTCGCCCAGAGGGTTGAGAATTCTGACAAAAGCTCTTTCCCATGAATCCTCATCAATCCTGATATTATCCACACCCTTAGGGCTTACGAAAGAATACGTCTGTATTTCATTGATTCCAAGGCCGCACATGGCTTCTCTGGCCAGGTCTTTTACATCTCTTTCATAGGACTGGGAAGCTTCGTTGTTGCCTTTAGGGATAGTGACCGGCAGTTTATCGTAGCCATAAAGTCGGGCGACTTCCTCTATTAAATCCTCTTCGATTTCGATATCCTGTCTCACCGTAGGTGCCGTTACGTACAGGTCGTCTCCCTCGCCCCCGACTTTCATTTCAAGGCTTTCCAGATATTTGACCATCTGTTCTCTCGAAAGCTCTATGCCAAGGACTTTATTTATCCTGCTGACTCTGCCGTGAACCTTTCTGGCTTCCTCTGGATGCGGATAAACGTCTACTCTGCCGCCTACGACGGTGCCTGCGCCTATCAGCTCTATCAGATAGCACACTCTGTCGGCCGCGGCCCTGCAGAGATTAGGGTCTATGCCCTTTTCGTATCTGGACGAAGCTTCGGTTCTCAGGCCCAGTCTCTTGGCCGTAGTCCTCACGCTGTTTCCCAGGAAGTTGGCTGACTCGACGATGATGGTCTTGGTATCGTTTTCTATCTCCGAGTTGAGACCGCCCATCACGCCTGCTACGGCGATGGATTTTTCCGCGTCGTGTATCATCAGCATCTTGTCGTCGAGAGTTCTTTCAGTTCCGTCAAGGGTGGTGAACTTTTCGCCCTCTTCGGCTGTGTCTACCACTATCTTGCGTCCCTCAACGCTGTTTATATCGAAAGCGTGTATAGGCTGGCCGTATTCCAGCATTACGAAGTTGGTCACGTCTACGATGTTGTTTATAGGTCTCATGCCTGCGTGGATAAGTCTTCTCTGCAGCCACCAAGGGGAATCTTCGACTTTTACGTCCTTGACTATCCTAGCAATATATCTCTTGCAGAGATCCGACTTTATCTCGACGGATACGTAATCCGAAGCCTGACCCTCTTCCTTGCTGCATTCTGTCTCAGGATGCTTTACTTTCGTGTCGAAAGTAGCGGCGGCTTCCCTGGCCATTCCCACCATGGAAAGGCAGTCCGGCCTGTTAGGCGTGATTTCGAAATCTATGATATAGTCTTCAAGCTCCAGAGCCTTGGCAAAATCCATTCCTACCGGATATTCTCCGTTTAAGATCCATATTCCGTCTCTTTGATTTACAGGAACCACCTTTTCGATGAATCCCAGTTCTCCGAAAGAGCACAGCATGCCGCGGGATTCCACGCCCCTCAGCTTGCCGGCTTTTATCTTGACGCCGCCCTCCTGCTTAGGCTGTCCGTGGAGAGGTCCCGGTATCCTGCTTCCGTCAAGGGCGACGGGAACGTATGCTCCCTCGAACACGTTGGGCGCTCCTGTAACTATCTGCACAGGTTCCTTTTCGCCTACGTCGAGCTGGCATACCACCAGCTTGTCGGCATCAGGATGCTTTTCTATCTTTAAAATTTTTCCCACAACCACTTTCTCCATGTCGCATCCGACGTGCTCCATGGTCTCCAGGTTTGAGCCGGACATTATCATTCTGTCGCAGAATTCTTCCGGGCTGACGTTTATATCTGTATAATCCTTTAACCATTCCAGTGAAACTATCATGTTCAGCCACCTCCTACTTGAATTGCTCTATGAAACGCATATCGTTCTCATAAAGCAGTCTGATGTCGTCAATTCCGTACTTAAGCATAGCTATCCTCTCGACTCCCATGCCGAAAGCGAAGCCGGTGTATTTTTCGGTGTCTACTCCGCCTACCTTCAGCACGTTCGGATGTACCATGCCGCAGCCAAGTATTTCTATCCAGCCGCTTCCCTTACATACTCTGCAGCCCTTGCCGCCGCACTTGAAGCAGGATACGTCCATCTCTGCCGACGGCTCAGTGAACGGGAAGTGGTGAGGTCTGAACTTGGTTCTCGTGTCTGAACCGAACATCTGCTTGGCAAAGCTGTCCAGCACTCCCTTGAGGTCTGCCATGGTTATGCCTTCGTCAACGACCAGACCCTCCACCTGATGGAACATAGGCGAGTGGGTCGCGTCAGGGGTATCACAGCGGAAGCATCTTCCCGGTGCAAATACCCTGATAGGCGGCTTCTGGCTCATCAGAGTCCTCACCTGCACAGGCGAAGTCTGTGTTCTCAGGAGCACTTCATCATTGATGTAGAAAGTGTCGGTCCAGTCTCTTGCCGGGTGATAAGGTCCTGAATTGAGGGCGTCAAAGTTGTTGAACACCGTCTCCACTTCAGGCCCCTCTGACAGGGAAAATCCCATCGACTTGAATATCTTTGAAATTTCTTCTATAGTTATGGTAATAGGGTGCTTTGTTCCAAGCTTTGCCGGTTTGCCGGGCTCTGTGACGTCCACGGCCTCAGCCTTGAACTTGGCTTCTCTGGCCTTTTCCTTGATGGCGGCCGCCGTATCGGCCAGCATCTTTTCTATGTCGGCCCTGGCCTGATTGGCCGCCTGCCCCAGTTCTTTTCTCTCTTCCGGTGAAAGGCCTCCCATGGACCTTAAAATCTCGGTCAGCTGGCCTTTCTTGCCCAGCACCTTTATTCTTATCTCTTCCGTATCTTTAAGAGAAGCGGCTTTTTCAAGCTCTTTCTTCGATTCCTCTAAGATCGTCTTTAATTTTTCACGCATTTTTTAACCTCTCGATGTAAAACTAAATTACCTTTGTCCCGTCTGCTGCCCGGCGGCGTACCGCGGCCGAATTGATTCGTACATTATGAGCGCCGCTGCCACTGAAGCGTTCAGGGACTCTATGTTTCCCTCCATGGGAATCTTTATCTTCAAATCTGATCTTTCCGCAAGGCTTTCCGAGACGCCTCCGCCCTCGTTTCCTATCACCAGGGCTATATCGCTGCTCAGATCTTCCTCGCAGTAATAACGGCTGCCGGTAAGACTTGTCGCCACAAGTTTTTTGCCGGCAGCCTTAATAAATCGTACCAGCTCCTCTTCATTATCGGCAAAGGCTATCTTCATCCTGAAGAGCGAACCTGCCGCGGCTCTGACCACTTTGGGCGAGAACACGTCCGCCGTTCCTTTCATGGCGATCACGAGTCCATACCCGGCGGCATCGGCCGTCCTTATTATAGTGCCGATATTTCCCGGGTCCTGAAGCCTGTCTAAAACGACAAAATTTCCCGCAGAGTCGCTCTCCGGAAAATCGTTTGACGAACCGTTCGGAAAATCATTCAGCGAAAGATCCGGCTTTCTAACGGCTGCCAGTATCCCCTGGCTCGTCTTCGTCTGGGCGAGGCTGTCGAACAGCTTGCCGTCGGCGGAGAAAACATCTGCTCCGTCCAGCCATGGTTTGACCAGCCTGCCGGTCATGTCCGCCCTCACCATCACGCTTTCTATGCGGGCGCCGTTCTTATATGCTTCCTCTATCAGATTTTCTCCCTCTATGAGATACAGTCCGAATTTATCCCTGTATTTTTTTGACTCCAGCTTCTGATAAAGCTTGTAATGCTGATTGTCCTTAGAATATATCTCTTTCATAACTTATCACAAGAGCCGGTTTGGAAACCGGCCCCGATATTACTGTTTTAGAAATTCCGGAATTTCGAACTTTGAAGTGCCTTCCTCTTCGTCGCTCAAAATATCCTGCAATGTTCGTTCCGTGCCGCTCAGGCCCTCTACCCTGCCGAAGACCATCTCCTCGCCGCTGCCGGATTCTTCAGCAGTGGCTTCATTCTTCTCCGCGGATGCTGCTTCAGGTTTTGCCGCTTCTTTGACAGACGATGAATTTTCCAGTCCCTCATCAAAACCGGTAGCTATGACGGTTATGGCGATCTCGTCTTCCATATCCTCGTTGACGGCCGCTCCGAATATCAGTATGCAGTCTCTGTCCGCCTGTTCCTCGACCATGCCGGCAATTTCGCTTACCTCAAGCATACCCAAGTCGTATCCTCCGGAAACGTAGAGCAGTATCGCCTTGGCTCCGGCGATGGTGGTCTCAAGCAGCGGACTTTCGATGGCTGACTTGACAGCATCCTGCGCTCTCTTTTCGCCTGTTCCGTAGCCTGTTCCCATGTGGGCCACACCTCTGTCGGTCATGACGGACTTTACGTCGGCGAAGTCCACGTTTATCAGCGCGAAATCCGATATCAGATCGGAAATGCCCTGCACGCCCTGTCTCAATATATCGTCCGCCATGCGGAAAGCTTCCAGCATGGAGGTATTTCTTTCGCAGTTCTGCAGCAGCTTGTCATTAGGCACTATGACCAGGGAATCGACGAATCTCTTGAGAAATTCTATCCCCAGCTCCGCCTGTTTCTTTCTCTTTGCCCCCTCAAAGGAGAAAGGCTTGGTTACGACTCCTACAGTCAGTATGCCCATCTCTCTGGCCGCCTTGGCAATGATAGGCGCGGCTCCTGTTCCAGTACCGCCTCCCATGCCTGCGGTTATGAATATCATATCGGCTCCGTCCATCAGAGCCGTTATATCGTCTAAAGTCTCTTCAGCAGCTTTCTGTCCGACCTCCGGGTTTGCCCCCGCTCCCAGGCCTCTGGTCAGCTTTTCGCCGATCTGAATTTTAGTTTCAGCCAAGCATCTGCTTAAGGCTTGTCTATCTGTATTAACTGCAATAAAGTCAACGCCTTTCAGGCCTGCCTCGACCATGCGGTTGACCGCGTTACATCCGCCGCCGCCTACGCCGATGACCTTGATCACAGCAGCTTTTTCCATATCTGTCTCAATTTGCAGCATCGTAAATCCAACCTCCTAAAGTATTTACCAATTATCTTTTTTATTGTAACATATATCAGAGCATAATGCACCTTTTTTTAGGCTTTTTTTCTGCTTTTTTCAAGCGATTTCAGGGCTGAAAGATATGTATTGATCACCGCTCACCTTTAAGGTGCCCCTTTCCACTTCGTTATCGAGAAGATATCTGACAGATTTCTGCAGTTCTCCTGCTTCCATGGACTCTATTATGTCTCCCGGAGACCCCTGGCATACCAGGTCGTCCAGTACATAAGCCTTCACCCCGGCCTCGGAAATGGTTATCTTCTTGAAATACATGTCGTATCCCTCCATGGTTTTGATTATTTCCATCACCTGGCGGAAGCGGACTTTTTCTTCCATTTCAATGGTCTGGCCGACTTCCAGCTTCGTTATGGTCAGCCCCTGTATCAACGGAAGTCTAGGCTCGACGCTGCTCTTTCGCAGCACCAGGGAATTTCCGTCTATTATGGCATAATTATCGTCGTACATCACAGCGGCAGTCTGCTTTCTCTCAGTCAGCTCTATCTTTATCTTGTCGGGAAGTATGCGCTTGACTTTTACCTTTTCCATGTAAGCGTCCTTTTCAAGCCTGTCTTTTATTTCACCTATATTGCTTCCCCAGAAAATATTGCCTCCCGTCTTGCATCCGCCCATCATCAATATCTCGTCTTCATTGTAGTAGGAATTGCCTGTTACTTCAAAAGAGGTCACGTTAAAATATGACGACGAGGCAAAAAAGTAGAGGCCTGTCAAAACTGCCAGTGTTATCAGCAGCTTTACAAGCAGGCTTACTTTAGATTTTCTCTTCTTTCTTTCTCTTTTCTCTCTTTTTTTCAATTAGCCCACCTAGATCTTTTATCCCCTTTTCAAAATCCTCATATCCTCTGTGTATATGAAACGTGTCGTTTACTACGGTTCTTCCCTCGGCCATAAGGCCTGCCAGCACCAAAGCAGCGCCTCCGCGCAGATCTCTTGCATAAACTTCCGCGCCGCAAAGAGCTTCGACTCCTTTTATTATAGCATTTTTTCCGCAGATTTCAATATCAGCCCCCATTTTAAGCAGATCGTTTTTATGGGTAAATCTGCTCTCGAAAACCTCTTCCCTTATGGTAGTCAGGCCTTTGGCCACCGTGGACAGCGTCAGTATCTGCGGCTGGAAATCTGTGGGAAACCCGGGATACGGCTGAGTTATAATCATGCCGGGGCTCTTGAGCCTGCCGCAGGCCCACACTTCTATGGTATTTTCATAGGCTCTGACTGCTGCTCCCATACTTTCGAAGCATTTCAAAATCTCGGATATATATTCGGCTCTGATGTTTCTGAACACGGCCCGGCCGCCGGTTCCGATGACCGCTGCCATATAGGTCGCCGCCTCTATCCTGTCTTCGAGGATGAAGTACATGACTTCTTGTGGCCTTTCACACAGGGCGGCTCCTCTGGCGCCTTTGACAAATATGGTGTCTGTGCCGGCTCCGTATACCTGAAAACCGCATGTTCTCAGAAACCCTTGCAAATCCTTTATCTCGGGCTCTACGGCGCAGTTTTCTATGATGGTATCGCTCTCTCCGGCCAATGCTGCCATCATCAGATTTTCCGTCGCTCCTACGCTCGGGTAAGGAAGAGTTATCTTTCCTCCCTTGCAGATTCCGCGGCAGCTGACTTCCTCGTCTTTTACCGCAACTTCAAAGCCCAGCTGTTCGAGGCCTGATATATGTATATCTATAGGTCTCTTGCCTATATTGCATCCTCCCGGACGGTATATCACCGCTTCGTCGCTCCTGGCCAGCAGACTCCCCATCAGGAACACGGAAGAGCGCATTTCGGCCATCAGTTCTTTCGGGACGGAGGTTTCTGTTATTCCTCTGCTGTCCACTATGATGCAGTCTTTCTCCCATCTGGTCTTTGCCCCCATGGAATTGAGTATCTCCTCCATGGCAAAAACGTCTCCTATTCTCGGACAGTCGTATATTTCATAGACCGCCCCTCTGCAAACCGTCGCCGCTAAAATCGGCAGAGCCGAATTCTTGGCTCCCTTTACTCTGTATTCTCCACGCAGAGGAATCCCGCCTTCAATTTCATAGCTTTCCAACAAAAAACACCTCCCAATTCTATTTTCATAGTATGCCTTAGAGGTGTTTTAGGTAACACTACTTCAAGTCCTTTTTCCTGCGTCGCGAATGGCCGCAGTCAATAAGATAATTTTCATGAACTTTATCGTATATTATGTCAAGAGCTTTGTCCGGCGCGCACTCTCTGCTGGCTTCTGACATGGCTCTGAGCTTTTCAGGATTGTTTTTGAGGCTCAGTACGTCGGCAACGACTTTTTCTATCACCAGGTCTTTTTCTTCTATGAGCATGGCTCCGCCTCTGTCAGCCACGGCCTTGGCGTTGTAGAACTGATGGTTTCCGGTCACGTTGGGAGACGGTATCAGTATGGAAGCTTTGCCGCATACTGTTGTCTCAGCGACAGAAAGGGCTCCTGCGCGGCTTATCACCAAGTCGCAGGCCATCAGATAATATTCCATGTTATCTATATATCCCTTGACTCTTATGTTATCCCTGACGTCTATGTTTCTCTCCCGTATGGCCTGATTCATCCTTTCGGTATAATACCTGCCCGTGCCGATGATCATAGTCACTCCCTGGTGTCCGTTGAACAGTTCCAGGAGGCCCTCGGCAATATCATTTATCTTGGCTGCCCCCAGACTGCCGCCGAAAGTGAACACCACGAAGTCGTCCTTTGGTATGCCCAGCTTTTCTCTGGCTTCCCTCTTGCTCATGGTGAAGAAAGTCTTTCTCACAGGATTGCCGGAAATCACATGCTTTTCAGGTCTTTTGAAATACTGTCCCGCGTCGCCGAAGCCTAGGAATATATTGTCCACGTGTTTCTCCAGCGTTCTGTTGGCCAGTCCCGGAAAAGCATTCTGTTCATGGAGATATTTCCTGCATTTCATCATCCTGGCAGCCATCAGCACAGGAAAGCACACGTATCCTCCGGTGCCTATTATGGCGTCCGGCCTGAATCTTTTCAACACTTTAAAGGACTGTTCTATGCCGTGGGCTACTCTGGCTCCGGTCCAGATTACCTGCTTGGGCGATTTGTTTTCTATCCACCTGGCGTCCACCAGTTCCATCGGATAGCCGCTCTTAGGCACTACTTCCTTTTCTATCCCCTCGACGTTTCCTATATACAGTATCTCCGTCTCGGGCTCCATTTCTTTGAATTTGTCGGCGATAGCAAGGGCCGGATATATATGGCCTCCCGTTCCTCCGCCTGTCACAACAAGTCTCATGTTTTCACCTATAATTTCGACGATTTTGAAATATTTATCAGGATTCCCATGGCTCCCATGAATATCATCAGAGCGTTGCCGCCGTAGCTGACGAAAGGCAGGATAACTCCCGTAGGCGGAAAGGACGAAGTGACTACGGCGATGTTTATGACCACCTGGATGCCTATCATTATGGTTATGCCCGCCGCCATCATCATTCCCATGTAATCCTTTGCATTCATGGCCACATGACAGCCTCTCCATATCAAAATCATATATACTATCATCAGGCTCAGGATTCCGACGAATCCCAGTTCTTCGCCTATTATGGCCAGAATAAAGTCGTTCTGCGGCTCGGGCAGATAGAGATTTTTCTGGATGCTGTTGCCAAGACCAAGCCCGGTCAGACCGCCGGTTCCCATCGCCAACAGTGACTGCACCACCTGCCAGCCGCTGTTCATCGCATCCGCAAAAGGGTCGAGAAAGCTGGTTACTCGGGAAAACCTGTAGCCGTCAGGATCGGTAAAGATAAAGGCAACGCCTGCTACCCCTGCGCCGCCTGCCAATATCCCAAGGTGCGCCCATTTAGCGCCTGACACCAGCAGCATGCCTCCTGCGATAAATACCACCGTAAAGGCCGTCGACATGTTGGGCTGCAGCATTATTAGACCTGCATAGACGCCTGTCACAATCACCACCGGCACCACGCCTTTCCAGAAATCATACGCCCGCTTCGGATACTTGTCAAAATATCCGGCGACAAACACTATCAGTCCTATTTTAGCCAGTTCTCCCGGCATTATGGTGATCGGACCTATCGCCAGCCATCTGACAGCTCCTCCGGACTCCTGTCCCAGAGGAGTAAGCAGCAGACCAAGCAGCACCAGGCACAGCAAAGGTATCACCTTGAACAGCCGTCCCCAAACGTGATAATCTATCTTTGACACTATCCACATGCCGATAAAACCCGCTATGGCCCATATCGCCTGTCTTTTAAGATAGACGTACGGATCTCCCACATCGCTTATGGACTTGTAGTAGCTGGCACTGAATATCATCACCGTGCCGAACATCACCAGTATGACCGTAAGCAGTACTAGGGACAAGTCTCCGCTCTTTCCTTTTGAGGCGAGCCTGCCTGACTTTTTCGCTTTGGCTGTGCCGCCGGACGTGCCGCTGTTTGCAGACGCAGCCTGCAGTGTTCCCTGCGCTGTGCCGGCGTTAGATGAAGAGAACGCACCGCGCGCTGCACCTGCTTCAGGCGAAACGGCTGTAAGCTTTTTTGATTCAGTTTTGCCTGCCTTTTTTCTTCTCATAAATAAAACGATTTAAACTCCCAATTTTCTGACCATTTCCTTAAAATGATCTCCGCGCTGTTCAAAATTATCGTACATATCCCAGCTGGCACAGGCCGGCGAAAGGAGAACGGAATCCCCCTCCTGTGCAAGGCCGAAAGCCTTCCGCACGCAGTCTCCCATATCGCTTCCGTAAGTGATAGATTCAAAGCCTGCATTCTCGGCAGCCTCGGCTATCGCCGGGCCGTCTCTTCCCAGCAGCACCAGATGTTTGACGCTCCCTGCCAGCTTTTGGCCGAGCGGCGCAAAATCCTGTGATTTGCCGTCGCCTCCTGCTATGAGGACGATATTTTTCTCCAAAGCTCTGATAGCCGTCAGTGTGGCGTCCACGTTGGTTCCCTTGGAGTCATTATAGAATTTAACTCCGTCGAGAGCCCCGCAGTATTCTATTCTATGCGCGACTCCGGCAAAAGATTTCAAAACTTCGCTGATTACAGCCGCATCTATGCCTGCATAATAGCTTATGGCGGCTGCGGCCAGAGCATTTTCGACATTATGTTTTCCTATTATTTTCAGTTCGTCCACGCGGCAAAGTTCAGTGATCTTGCCGTCTTCTGCAGCTATGACCAGCTTTCCGTCCCTGATGAAAGCACCTTCAGCCAGCTCCCTCTCCGACGAAAAATATACTATTTTAGCTCTGCATTTTTCAGCCAGTTTTCTGCATGTCGCGTCTTCAATGTTCAATATGCAGTAACCGCTTTCATCCTGATTTTCAAATATCTTGCCTTTGGCAAGGCCGTAATTCTCCATCGTGTGATGCCTGTTGAGGTGGTCCGGCGTGACGTTGAGTATGGCTGAAATGGCAGGCTTGAAATACTTGGTCGTCTGAAGCTGGAAGCTGCTGGTTTCCGTTATAAGCCAGTCATCAGTATCCGCGTCCAGCGCCTTTGAGATCACGGCCACGCCTATGTTTCCCACCACATGGGTTGTTCTGCCCGACTTCTTGAAAATCTCTCCGGTAAGAGCCGTGGTGGTAGTCTTGCCGTTGGTTCCAGTTATGGCTGCGAAATGTCCCCTGGCTATTCTGAAAGCTATCTCCAGCTCTCCTATGATCTCAGCTCCGGAAGCTTCCGCTTCTCTTATGAAGGGCAGTTCCGGATCGACTCCCGGACTCAGTATGAGCATATCGAAGCAGCTCATATCCTCAGGCATCCTGCCCAGACAGAATTCTGCGCCCTTGCCCTTGAGAAACGTCACCAGCTGTCCGTCTATCTTATCTATATCCTTTGAATCCTGAACGGTGACGACGGCGCCCAGACTCAGCATGGCCTGAGTAGCAGCGATGCCCGATTTACCCAGTCCCACGATCAGCACTCTTTTATTTTTGATGTTGTTCAGATTGATGTTTTCCATAGTAACACCTCGGTTCTTTTGTTCGACATTTTTATCCGATGTTTATACCTCATATATTCATCAGCAGTATGGCCAGGGCACAGCACAGAAATGCGGCCAGCCAGAACATGGCGACCACCTTTCTCTCGCTCATTCCGCAGAGTTCAAAGTGGTGGTGCAGCGGGGCCATTTTGAATATCCTCTTCTTAGTCTTTTTGAAATACGTGACCTGTATTATTACGGAAAGAGCTTCCGCCACATATATCAGTCCTGCTACAGCCAGCAGGAATTCAACTTTCATCATCAGAGCTCCCGCGGCCAGAACGCCGCCCAGAGCCATCGAACCGGTGTCGCCCATGAATATCTTCGCCGGGTTCTTGTTGAAGATGAGGAAGCCAAGGCAGCCTCCCGATACTGCGCCAAAGACGATAGGTAAACTGGTAAAGCCGAAAGTCCATCCGGCTATCAGCACGAAAAACGCCACCATGGCCGTTATGCCTGACGCCAGTCCGTCCAGTCCGTCGGTCAGGTTCACTGAATTGCTGAAAGCTATCATCACAAACATGACAAAAGGAATGTAGAATATTCCGATGTCAAAGGTTACGTCAAACACCGGTATCCAGATCTCCGTGCCTTTCATCATGTTTCCTCCTGAGAAGTACATGGCGAATACGGCGAATGCCGCTGAAAATACCAGCTGCATCAGCACCTTCTGCTTGGGGCTGAGCCCCAGATTGTTTTTCTTGATAGCTTTTTCATAATCATCGACAAAGCCTATGACGCCGAAAAGCACCATCGCCAGCAGAACGCCGATTATCTCTGTGTTCATTTTGCCCGCGGCGGCGGAAACTGCCAGCGATGAAATGATCACTGCCGATATAATGGCCAAGCCTCCCATGCTGGGCGTTCCCGTCTTTTTCAGATGAGACTTGGGACCTTCTTCCCTGACAAACTGTCTGAATTGTTTCTTTTCCATAAAAGGGATAAACGCTTTTGTAAAAAGCGCGCCCAATATCCATGCTGAGACTAATGCTATAATAGGGAATATCAATGGTTCCATCTTGAATCTCCTTAATCTTTATCCTTTAATATTTCTTCAACTACCTCTTCCAGTTCCATGCCTCTGGAGGCTTTGACCATCACTACGTCTCCTTTTTTCAGGAGGCTGGTCATCGCTTCTATGAAATCCTTTTTCTGCGGAAAATAGACTGCTCTGTCTTTTCCCATGATGCGAGCGGCCTCTTCGGCATAATATCTCGCTTCCTCACCTATGGCGATAAGCAGGTCCACGCCTCTGTCCGCCGCATATCGTCCGATTCCTCTGTGAGCTTCCTCGGCTCTGTGGGCCAGACCTATTATGTCTCCCAGCACAGCCACTTTCCGCTTCCCCTCAGTCGCCATCAGCGTATTGATGGCTGACTTGACGGAATCTTCGCAGGCGTTGTAAGTATCATCTATCACCTTAAATCCGCCGTTTTCCCTTACTTTCAAACGCTTTCCGGTGAGCTCTGCCTGCCCGAGGCCGTCTATCGCCTGCTGCGGCTCTATCCCCAGAAGTTCTCCTGCGGCTATGGCCAGAGCGGAATTCATGGCGTTGTGAGCGCCCGCGGTAGGAAGATTCACTTCATATTGTTTATCTTTTCGGTGCAGCGTATATTTTATACCTTTGTCGCCCAAATCGCAAATGTCGGAAATCACATAATCTGCGCCCTGTTTTGTGTCTGCCGTTATGAGATGATAATTTCCGGCTACTTTTTCCGGCGTAAGCATACGGCATGAGCCGTTGACTATCAAGGTGGAGCTTTCATCAAAGAATGTCGTTATCTCCATCTTGGCTTTCAGTATATTATCGAGGTTTTCCATGCTCAGAAGATTCACGTCGGTTATATGGGTTATTATTCCTATGTCCGGCCGGACTATATCGGCCAGAAGCTCTATCTCTCCGAAAGTGTCCATACCCATCTCCAGCACGGCGACTTCAGTATCCGGCTCGAATTCCAGAATGGAGAGGGGGAGGCCGAAAGCGCTGTTGTAGTTCTTCTTGTTTCTTCCCGTCTTGTATTTTGCAGCAGAGACATAGTAAACCATGTCTCTGGTACTGGTCTTGCCTACGCTGCCGGTGACTCCAATCTTCTTTTTTAGAGGCAGAGTGTTCAGGTACCATCTGGAAAGCTCCTGCAGAGCTTTCAGCGTATCCTCTGTCACTATCACGCTGAGGTCATCTGGCTTTTCTGCCGGAAGCTTATTCATATCGGAAATCACCAGAGCCCGGCATCCCTTTTCTATCACATTTGCCAAAAAATCATGGGCATCATTTCTGGCGCCTTTTGTGGCAAAAAACATGTCGCCGACCCCTGTTTCCCTAGAGTCTATGGCAAAGCCTCTGACTTCATCGGCCGGTGAACCGCATATCAGTTCTCCGCCGGTGGCTTTTAATATTTCTCCTATAGTAAAAGTTTTCATAAAATCCCCTAAAGTTCCTTTCCAAAGGATAGAATCTCTTCTCTGTCATCGAAATGGCGTTTTTCACCGCCGATTATCTGATAAGTCTCATGACCCTTTCCGGCCACGACTATTATATCGTCCTTTTGCCCGGCTGCAACGGCTTTTCTTATGGCCATGCGCCTGTCGGGCTCAACGACCGCTTCTTTTCCCGGCGGTATGTTGTCGGTTATATCTTTTATTATCTTCATCGGTTCTTCAGTCCTCGGATTGTCTGAGGTGACGATTATCACGTCGGAAAGCTTTGCAGCGGCTTCCGCCATCTCTTTCCGTCTGTTCCTGTCTCTGTCACCTCCGCAGCCGAATACTGTTATCAGTCTGTTGTGATGATATTTTTTCAGGTTTTCAAGCAAGCTCATCAGCGCTATGCCGTTATGAGCATAGTCCACCATCACGGTGAAATCCTCCGACACAGGCACTGTCTCCGCTCTGCCGGGGATCCTGATATTTCTCAGCGTGTCAAGGGCTGTGCTGACAGGCACTCCCAGCAAGCTGACAGCAGCTATGGCTGCCGCCGAGTTATAGGCGTTGAAATCTCCGGGAAGAGCTGTAAAAACTTCAAAATGACCGGCGTTTAAGCCGTTTTGCGGAACATTCCCCAAGGTGCCGGCTTTGTTCAAAGCATGAGCTTCGCTCAAGGCACAGGTTTTGCTCAAGCCGCAAGCTTCGCTCAAGGTATATTTTACGCCTAAAGAGCCCCTTTCACTCCACAAATCTATATTATCTATGCGAAAATCAGCTTTTTTGTCCCTGCCGTAAAACACTATGGCCGCGCTGTCACGGCAGCTCCCGGCAAATGTTTCAACCATGAAAGAACACTCCGCGTCGTCTATATTCATCACCGCCGTGCGGCACTGACAGAAAAGCCTGCTCTTCCAGTAACGGTAATCCTCGTAGCTGTCGTGCTCGCCCCTGCCTATATGGTCGGGACTCATATTGGTGAAGACTCCTATGTCGAAGTCTATAAAGTCCGTCCTCCGCTGCATAAGGCCCTGAGACGATACTTCCATGACCGCCGCCTTGCAGCCGGCTTCTTTCATGTCCCTCAGCTGCCGCTGAATGTCTACGGACTCCGGCGTAGTGTGTTCTGCTTCTTCCAAAGCCCCCTCAAAGCCGGCGAATACAGTCCCTATTATGCCGCATTTGATGCCGGCGTTTTCCAGTATACGCCATATCATGTATGCCGTGCTGGTCTTTCCTTTAGTCCCCGTGACGCCTATCACGAAAAGTTCTTTCGACGGCTGACCGTAAAACCTTGATGCCATCTGCGCCATAGCATGACGAACGTCATCTGCTTGTATCAGTACGGCGCCGCCAAGTTCTGCCCCTTCGTCTGAAATCAATTCGGCGGCGGCAGGGCAGTTTTTCTCAGCCACAACCGCACAGCAGCCCTTTGCCACAGCGTCTCCTATGTAAAGGCTTCCGTCGGTATCCCGGCCGGCTGCGGCGAAGAACACGCTTCCGGCCTCTGCTTTATCTGAGTGGTATATGAGCGATTTGATCTCTTTGTCCTTTGTTTCCCCTGTAATCTCGTAATCCTGCGAGTCTAACAAAGTGTCAAGGTTCATGCTCCCTCCTCGGACTTTAATTATTTAATTATATGTAATACAGATTTATCTGCTGTACGCGTATACGTCGCTGCCCACCTTAACCTTGGTTCCTGCGGCAGGATACTGGGCGGCTACTGCATAGCTTTCGCCGGCTCCCTCCTGCTGCGCGCAGTTCAGGTCTTTTCCGGCCAGGATTCCCACAGCTTCGCTGTATTCCTGGCCTACTATATTAGGCACAGTCGTGTAATTGCTCTCCATCGCTTCCTTTTCTTCATCGGTATACTGAGGTTCTATGTTCATATACCGCAAAGTATCTGTCAGGATGCTCTTGGCGATAGGGCAAGCTACGAGAGAACCGTAGAAAGAGCCTTTGGGACTGTCTACGACCACCAGTATGGCCACTTTAGGATCGTCCATCGGCGCCATTCCTATAAACGAACTGTAATAATTGTCTCCGTATTTTCCCTCTTCTACTTTGTTGGCCGTACCGGTCTTTCCTCCGACTCTGTATCCCGTGACTTTGGCTCCTCCGGCTCCTCCGTCGGAAACTACGTACTCCATGATGTCACGCATTTCTGCGGCGGTCTCCTCTGAAAGCACCCTGCGCACTTCTGTCGTTTCATATTCTTTGACTACCTTACCGTTTTCATCGGTCAAAGCCTTGACATATCTTGGCTGAAGCAGGACGCCGTCGTTTCCTATGGAGCAGACTGCGGTGAGAAGCTGTATCGGCGTTATGGATATACTCTGTCCGTATCCGATGGTCGCCAGCTCTACCGGGCCTACGTCTTCGACGTTGTACATTATGGAACCGGTTTCTCCCGGATAGTCTATGCCGGTCTCAGAAGTTATACCGTATAAATCAAAATATTTGTAAAGGTTCTCTTTGCCAAGCTTAGAAGCCACCTGTACCAGCACCGGGTTGCAGGAATTTCCCACGGCCTGCTTGATGGTCTGTGTTCCGTGGTCTCTGGTGCTCCAGCAGTGGAGGGTTACGCCGGCAACGTTTATCTTAGTGTTGCAGCTGAAAGTGTCCTCAAGGGATATGACTCCCTCTTCCAGGGCGGATGAGGCCGTTATCAGCTTAAAAGTAGATCCCGGCTCATAAGTGTCGCTTACTATAGGATTTCTCCAGAGCTTGAACAGATAATCGGTCTGTTCTTTTTCTGAAAGCTTTTCAAATTCTTCCAGTTCTTCTTCATCGTCAGGCTTGGTCGCGTTGTTGGGGTCAAATCCGGGAGTTACGGCGCTGGCCAGGACTTCGCCCGTTTCCGGATCCATCACCAGTGCCATTATCCTCTCTGCTCCTGTTTCCTCCATGCCCTCTTCCAGCGCCTTTTCAACATAATACTGGATGGCTTCGTCTATGGTGAGGACTACGTTCAGTCCGTTCTGCGCTTCATGATATTCTTCAGATCCGTCCACTAGTTCGTTGCCTGAGACGTCGGTGTTCTTTACCCATCTTCCCGCAACGCCGCTGAGATACTGGTCATATTCCAGCTCTATCCCCGTTCTTCCCGTTCCGTCGTCGGTGACGCTGCCCAAAAGCTGGGAAGCAAAATTGCCCGACGGATAATATCTCTTGGTTTCCTCGGAAAGGCTCAGAGCTCCTATTCCCAATTCTTTCACTTTGTCGGCCGCCTCTTTTTCTAGTTCCTTGGCTACCCTTACCAGCGCCTGTTCTCTCGTCAGCCTTGTCTTTACTGTTTCAGCTTTTACACCTGTAATTTCCGACAAGTCTTGGACAAGCTTATCTATCCCCGCTTCATCCAGCTCTTCGGCCAGCTGCGCAGGTCTGACCCAGAGGGAATAACAGGTGAGGCTGGTAGCCAGCTCTTTGCCGTTTCTGTCGTATATCTCGCCGCGCTTGGCGTCGATAGGTATATCGCTGGTCTGCTGCTCTATGGCTTTTTCCGTCAGTTCGTCGGCCTGGACCACCTGTATCCATGCTACACGAAAGGCCAGCAGCAGCATGAGCACTGCTATCAGCGTGAATCCTATAGCTATCCTTCTCTTGTTTTTTACACTTACCGGTGTGGTTCTTGCCATGTTTCCAAAACTCCCCGTTAAAATACATAAAGCCAGATACTGTTCTCCCTATTAAGTTATCTGGCTTGCTTTTCTATGAAATTATCTCTTACTATCTATACTGCCGTCTGAGCGGATTTATTCATACGCCTTTTGTTTGATCAGTTCAGCTAGGCTGCTTTCAGATGTGCTGAGTGTGGAGACGTGCACACACTGTTCTCCCTGCGGATAAAACATGTTCAGCTTTTCCGTAGCGTACTTCTCCAGGTTTTGTATTCCTGTCTCCCTCTCTATCTTTATGTTAAGGCTTCCTATCTCGTTTTCCAGCAAAGTGTTCTGGCTTCTCAGCTGGTTGATGGAATACTGAAACTTGGCCGCCTGGGCGTTGACCACCACCATGCATATAAACATTGCGCCTATCAGGACTACAGCGATTATGAGTGTGCGAAGAGCGGCGGGGGTGAGGATCGTCTCCTGTCTCTGTTCCTGCTGTCCGTTTACTTCAGGTCTCTGTCTTGTACGTCTGACTCTTTCAGGCTGTACTTCAGGAGTGAAGCCATATTGATATTCAGCTGTATAAGCTCTTCTTGCTGTAGCCATTTTGTTCCTCTTTATAATGTCGTATTTTAAGACCCCTTTTAAATCTTCTGTATCACGCGCAGCTTAGCGCTCCTCGACCTCGGGTTATCTTCCGTCTCTCTTTCATCAGGCTGAACCGGTTTTCCTGTGATTTTCTTTATATCAGCTTTTTTTCCGCACACGCATACGGGGAATTCCTTTGGACAGGTGCACGGATTGGCTCTTCTTGCAAAGATTTCCTTTACTATCCTGTCCTCAAGAGAATGGAAAGTAATGACGCACAGCCTGCCTCCCGGTGCGAGCACGTCGCAGAATTCTTCTATCGCTCTCTCCAGCTGATTGAGTTCGTCGTTGACCTCTATCCTTATGGCCTGAAAAGTCCTCTTGGCCGGATGAGGGCCTGTCCTTCTGGCCGACGACGGTATAGCCGCCTTTATGACATCTACCAGCTCAAAAGTAGTTTCCAGGGGCTTGTCCTGCCGTTTTTTCACTATGAAATCGGCTATCCGCGAGGCCCATCTCTCTTCACCGTACTTTGAAATTATTCCGGCGAGTTCTTTTTTGCCGTATTCGTTCACCACGTCGTAGGCGGTGAATTTATCGTCCTGGCTCATCCTCATATCCAGAGGCGCCTGGTTCATGTATGAAAATCCCCTTTCAGGGTTGTCCAGCTGAAATGATGAAACTCCCAGATCCAGCAGCGCTCCGTCGAGCTTTTCTACGTTAAGTCTCCTAAGCACGTCTTTGATTTCTGAGTAATTGCTCTGTACGAAATATTTTTTGCAGCCATATTCCTTGAGGCGTTTCTCCGCAGCGCTGAGTGCGTCCCGGTCTCTGTCTATTCCTATCAGGGTGCCGTTTTCGCCCAGCCTTTCACATATACCTGCGCTGTGGCCTCCGCCTCCCAGCGTTCCGTCTGCGTATATGCCGTCCGGTTTTATATTGAGTCCCTCCATGCACTGGCTGTACAATACGGGTTGGTGTATGAATTCCATTGCCGCGGCCCTCCCACTAGAAATTGTATTCGGCTAAAGCGTTGGCAAAATCTTCTGTATTCATCTTGCTTTCATTGTCAGGAGCATCCCATACTTCTTTGCTCCAGACTTCTATCTTCGACATGGCTCCCATAGTTACCAGCTTCTTTTCAATTTTAGCGTAATTCTTCAGTTCCTGCGGAATCACTATCCTGCCCTGCTTGTCGAATTCACATTCAGCAGCGTTGGCGCAGAAATGCCTGATGAAAGCTCTGACTTTAGGGTCTGATTCCGGCAGTTTTGAAATCTTCTCCATCTGGCGGTCCCATGCTTCAGTAGTATAAATGTAGAGGCAGCAATCAAGCCCTTTGGTTAAAATGCAGCGGCTGCCGAGTCCGCTGCGCAGGCCGGAGGGAACTATCATTCTGTTCTTTTCATCTATGGAATTGTTGGAAGTTCCCATGAACATGATTTGACGTTCTCCTCTTCTTAGCCACTGCTCCACGATAATTTAGCTTACTTATCTACCACTATACACCACTTTTAAACACTTATCAATACTTTTTGTCCATTTTTCTTCTTTTTTTCACCACCAAAATTAGGAAAGCATATATTATAACATCTCAGTTTATTTAAAGAGAGGATTGTTAAAAATGAATTGTTTACAAAATAACTGCACATGTGCAAACCAGAGAGGCAATCTTGTTTATCTGACTAAAGTTTTTTTCGACGGACAGGAAAACGCTTCTCCTATAATGTCGTCGCTGACTACTTCAACTACGACTTTCACTCAGCAGCTAAGCATCGGTTCGTCCGTCTGCGGAGGCAGCTGTGAGCCGTGCTGCAGCTTGCAGCCATGCCGAACAAACGGCTGTGCGAATACATGTCAAAGCGGATGCGGATGCGACCCTTGCTGCATATGCAACATCTGCTGCTGCGGATGCAATGACTGTTCCAACATTACCGTAACCACCGCCACGACCTTTGACGTAACTAAGGCTTATGTTATAACCCATTCCTTTGACCTGACCAGCGCCACTCTTCCCGACGATCTCGCCGTCACAGTGGACGGCCACGCCATCACCGGAGTAGAAGAATCGGGCGGACAGTATATAGGCGACATCAGCGGCATCATGCCGGAAATAACAAAATGTGCCTGCACTTCGGCCTGTTCAAATGCATGCCCCGGCAACTTCGTAATGGTTTCAGCTACCGGCCCTTGGAGCCTGGACGCTACCATCGTGCTTGAAGGCACCATCTATGAAGGCGGTTCCGCCTGTCAATTCAGATTATGCTACACCAACGTGGATGGTACCCCTATCTCCGTAACCGGCAATTCTGCTTTTGCTCTGTGCGGAGTGGAAATTCCTTGCCAGGTCAACAGCGTATCGCCTTCACTGCAGATGGACTTCGACGCATGCGTTTCTATACTGAACCCTGCGCTTACAGCCGCCGCCAACGGTGCAGTCACGCTGACAGGTTCGCTGGTGGTCACTCCTCAGCTTCGCCTGAGAGTCACAAGGCCGTCTCTGTTCAATCTTGATGCCAGGGAAATAAACCTTCCTTGCGACGATTTAGGGCAGTGCAACTCCTGCGATCCGATAGAAAGCAACTGTCTCAGCGATGAATCTGCATGCTGCTGCGGACACAGCACGCCAAACAGAATAGGCGATATTCTCAACATGATTGCAGACGACAGCTGTGAATGTGACTGCTGCAGCGACAGCTGCGGCTGCAGTGACAACCGATGCCAGCCGAACTGCTGCGACTGTCAGCCAACATGCAACTCACGCGAATGCCAATGCGGATCAAACCGCGGCTGCGGAAATGACAGCTGTCAGCCTGCGGGCTGTGATTGTTCCTGCAGCTCAGGAAACGCAGGCGGAGGCTGTTCCTGCAGCTCAGGCGGTTCAAACGGCAGCGCGAGAAATTCCGCTTCAACAGGAATAACCTGTCAGTGCTGCGACACCAACGGATACAGCTTCTAAGCCTTAACTGAAGCTGATTTAAGCACCGGGAAAAATACTAAACAGCAAAACCCCGCCGGAGCGGGGTACATATCATGATTCCATATATATCTTCAAATCAATCCATAATCATTCTCAGGCCGCGGGGCCATGCGCCCACAGGGGCGCGATAAGCGCGCATCGGTGAATTCCATCCGGTGCGCGGCTAATTTCTTACTGTGAGGGATTAAAAAGACAAGTAAAAACACGGTACATACAAAAGCAGAGATATATCCACTTTATAATTATACGTGTATTTCTCGTTGATTTTTTGACCTTTTCACGTATACTAAAAGTAGGGAAATTCCTATTTTCCATATTCCCGGAAAGGTGGTTAAAACCATGTTAACAAAGGCATTTGTAGACAATGCAAAAGTCATGTCAAAAGGACAAGTCACGATTCCTAAAGATGTGCGAGATGTACTCGGTGTAGCAAGCGGCGATAGGGTTACTTTCGTAGTAGAAGGAAAAACGGTTCGCATCGTCAACTCTGCTGTTTATGCCATGCAGATACTCCAACATGAAATGACCGGAGAAGCAAAGCGCACCGGGCTAACTTCAGAAGATGATGTGATGAGGCTTGTCGAAGAATTACGAAATGAGGAATAAAAGTCATGAGGGTTTTAATAGATACCAATGTCCTTATCTGATAGCAAAACGTGGATGAAATGAAAAGAATTTTTAATATATTAATTTTTGAAAATAAAGCGGACTGATGTAAAAAATCAGCCCGCTTTATTTACATTTGCCATATCTCGCTTTTGATCCTATGGTCAATTTTTTCATTTTTTACGAATATAAATTCTGAAATAAAACTCAATACTTATTCTTCTTCCCCAGCCGGCTTTTATACCGGTTCTTTCTGTGGCGGAATATGGTGGTTTCCCTGTTTCTGCGTTTCTTGGCCTTGTCGCATATGATCAGGATGATAAGAAGTATGACGACAACAATAATAGCCATGGCGATAATTTCGTTAACGTGCAGTACTCCGTCAAATGCTATGCTTAATTTCTCTTCTAAAAACTCTTTCATAAGCTCATCCCCTGCCAACTTTTGGTTAATTATTTTACCATACTTTAGTAGGAAAAGTAAAGTATAAAGTATTTGAGGTAAAAGATACTATATCTATGTAAATATTCAAGCCCGGAGGTCAGCATGAAAAATTATGGTTTGAGCATGAGAAATCACAGTTTGAAAACGAATGAAATCATAGCTTACACTCTCTTCACGGGAAGCTGTTTCAGTCTTCTGACGCTGCCGGGAAACATGAACTGTCTCTTCATAATTTTTATCTCTTCAATCCCCGGACTGCTCATCGTAAAATCATGGCTTTGCCGTCTGCCCTTTTTCCCTTGCGCCTTTCTTTCGGCGCTCATCGCTTGTTATGGCGGTTATCTATGCGTTTATTGGCAAGGAGGGTTTCCGCTTTCATATGCGGGAGCTGTGCTGATCGGGTTGTTTGCAGGAGGTATGGGGCTGATTCTGCCTCCGCAGACCACCATCGCTTTAAAAAGCAAGATCGTATTTCCGCTGGCTTTCGTGTGGAGTTTTTCCATTTTTACTGCTGTCGCAGCGAGGTTTCTTTTCAGAAATCATCTTCATCTGCTGCCTGCAGCTTTATTCACGGTGATGCTGATCAGTCTCTTTCTCATAAAAGAATCTATGATAAGTGATTCTTATTCGCCGGCTGCCGGCAAAACCGCTTCGCCCGCCGACAAAAAGACAAAGAAGAAAATTCTCAGCATAGACCTCTTCGCGATGTTCAGCGGCGCTTCTGCGGCAGCGATTGTACCATCAGTAAGGGAAATCATCTCCGGCGTTAAAGAAGCCGCTTTTTCGGTCCAGGATACAGTTTTTCCAATACGTGAAACAGTATTTCCCCTCATTTCCCCATTGCCCCTCACCCTGCTGGTCTTCGGATTCATTTCGGGCCCTGTGATATCAGCTTTTTTTGTAGAAAGAAAAGGCGTTTTCAATGCCACTCTGTTCGGCATTTTCATCACCGAGACATGCGTCCTCTGTTTTTCTTTGTACAACCGCAGCTTCGTCCTTGCATATTTAGGATGTCTGCTGTTCGGGACGTCGCTGTCCTTTCCCCTCGCCGTGTGTCCGCTCATGTCATATTATCTCTTCGGGCCGGAAAGCTGTATAAAAAAGACCGCGGATATGCTCATATTTCTCCTCGTCGGATATCTGGCCGCTTTCCCGGTAGGTATCGCCGCAAAACCGGTATTTTCTTCATCTCTCGTACTCTTTCAGACTATTTTATTGCTTCTTAGCAGTTTTTTTGCAGTTTTTTCAGCCTGGAAACACCGTTTAATCCTTTTGCAGTCACAATAAATGTGTTATACTTATCATAATTATATACAACATGCAGAGGAGGCAGACTATGGCACCTTTTGTAAAGTTTGAAAATGTAAAGAAAGTCTACATGATGGGCGAGATCGCCATCGAAGCGCTTAAAGACGCCACATTTGAAATCAACAAGGGAGAAATCTGCGTCATAGTAGGGCCTTCCGGAGCAGGAAAGACTACTCTGCTCAATATCCTCGGAGGCATGGACACGCTGACGTCCGGCAGCGTGTGGCTGGACGGAAACGAAATATCCAAATACAGCCAGAAACAGTTGACTTCTTACAGGAGATACGACATAGGATTCGTATTTCAGTTTTATAATCTTGTGCAAAATCTTACAGCCCTTGAGAACGTATCCTTAGCTACGCAGATATGTAAAAATCCCATGGATTCGGCCGAAGCCCTGGACAAGGTGGGACTCTCAAACAGACTCAACAATTTCCCCTCTCAGCTTTCAGGCGGAGAGCAGCAGCGCGTGGCCATAGCAAGAGCCCTGGCCAAAAATCCCAAACTTCTCCTGTGCGACGAACCTACCGGCGCGCTGGACTACAATACGGGAAAAGCTATCCTCAAACTGCTGTCAAACACGGCGCGCCAGACGGGAATGACAGTTATCATCATAACCCATAACCTGGCCATAGCTCCTATGGCCGACAGGATAATACATGTAAAGAACGGAACCGTAGACTCGGTTGAAATCAACGAAAACCCTGTTCCTATCGAACAGATCGAATGGTAACTCCGCGAGGTACAGATGGTGAAAAGCTCAATGATAAAATCAACTCTGAGAGAAATAAAAGGCAGTTTCGGCAGGTGGCTCGCTATTTTAGCCATAGTCGCTCTTGGAGTCGGCTTTTTTTCAGGTCTTAAAGTCTGTAAAGACGCTTTCACCGAAACCGGCAACCGCTACCTCGATAAGCACCAGTTCTTCGATTTTCAGCTCATTTCCACCCTCGGCCTTGAAGACGAGGATGTTGAAAAGATACAGACCGCCAGAGGCGTAGAATACGCTGAAGGCTCCTTCTCCTCCGATGTGCTCATAACCGTTGATGGCAGAGAAAGCAGCGAAAATTCCGGTGAAGCAGTCAGCAAATTCCATATGCTTTCAGAAGAGATCAATACACCTTCTCTCAAAGCAGGCGAGATGCCCGCGAAGGCTGATCAATGCCTAGCAGACGCCAATTATTTCACGGAAGAAGATATTGGAAAGAAGATAACCATAAGTTCCGGCAATGCGGACGACACATCCAATATGCTGGCCTACGGCACTTATACGATAACAGGTATCGCAGATTCACCGCTCTACCTCAATTTTGAAAGGGGCACCGCTTCCATAGGCGACGGCAAAGCGGACTGCTTCATTCTCATACCGAAAGACGGCTGGAATTCTGAGATATACACGGAAATATACGTCAAGCTGAGCGACACGGCCTATATATTCAGCGATGAATACGAAAAGATCGTAAACCGCTCCAAGAGTTCCGTCGAAAAAATTCTTGAAGAATGTTCAGACAGGCGTTATAACGAGATCATCGACGAAGCTCAGGCCGAGGTCGATAAAGCCCAGCAGGAAGTTGCCGACGGAGAAGAGCGCCTCAACGACGCTGAGATCGAACTGGCGGTCGCCCAGGCAAACCTCGACAACGGCAAGCAGCAGCTAAAAGAAGCTCAGGATCAGATGACTCAGCTGAAAGCTTCCTATGACGCAGGACTAAAAGAGTACGAAAATATGAAATCCTCCGTATACGACTATATTCAGGAGCTGTACGATACGGGGGTCATCACGCAGGAACAGTATGATGAAATGAAAGAAACTCTCAATCAGCAGCTGGAAACTGCACAGCAGGAGATTCAAAAGCTCAAAGCTCAGCTGGATGAGGGACAGGCAGAAATAGACAGGAACCAGGCCGAAATATCCAGAGGCGAGGCCGAAATCGCCAGCGGCAAGCAGGAGCTGGAATACGGAAGAGCGGAGATAGAAACCGCAAAGGCAGAGCTTAAAGACGCGCAGAAAGAGATAGATAAGATAGAGCATCCCGACATCTACGTTCTCGGCAGGGATACCAACGTGGGATATGTATGCTTTGAGAGCGACACCAGCATAGTAGAAGGAATTGCCAGGGTATTTCCGGTATTCTTCTTCCTCGTCGCCGCTCTCGTATGCATGACCACCATGAGCCGCATGATAGACGAGCAGAGAACCCAGATCGGTGTTTTGAAAGCTCTCGGTTACAACAGAGGCCAGATCCTGAGCAAATACATCTTCTATTCCGGAAGTTCTGCCGTTATAGGCGGCGTGGCAGGATTTTTCTGCGGCACGTATCTGTTCACTTGGGTAATCTGGGAAGCCTACACCATGATGTACGGTTTTTCAGACGTGATATTCGTATTCGACTGGCTTACCGGAGGACTATCCCTCCTGGCCGCGGTAATATGTTCCGTCGGAACGACGATATATTCGTGTTACCATGAGCTTTCCCAGGTTCCTGCCCAGCTCATACGTCCTAAAGCGCCTGCCGCCGGAAAGCGTATTTTCATTGAAAGGATACCGTTCATCTGGGGCAAACTGAAATTCCTGCATAAAGTTTCGGCGAGAAACATATTCCGCTATAAGAAGAGGTTTTTTATGATGGTTCTGGGTATATGCGGCTGCACCGCCCTGCTGGTTACCGGGCTCGGCATCAGGGATTCCATAAAAAATGTCGTCGCAATCCAGTACGGTGAAATCTATCATGTGGATTATTCGGTGACTTTTAATAAGGCGATGACAGCTGAGAATGAAGATGAATTCTTGGAAGAAAGCAGCAGCGTGATAGACGAAGTCCTGTTCCTTTACACCGGCACGGTGGAGGCACGTTCAGGCAGCGCCGTCAAATCGGTCAATCTGGTAGTATGTTCTCAGGACGATCCCATATCCGATTTCATAGACCTTCACAATGACGATGGCAGGCTGGATTATCCCGGTCAGGGAGAATGTATAATTAACTCCGGACTGGCCGATGTCCTTGAAATAGAAGCAGGCGATGACATAACCGTATACGACAGCCAGCAGAAGGAAATCACCGCCAACGTCACAGGTATCTGCGACAACTACGTCTACAACTATATCTATATCAACGATGATACTTATGCCGACGTCTACGGAGAGGCGGAAATCAACTCGGCATATGTCATAGGACATATAGACGGAAGCGGTCAGCTGGAAAATCCAGGAGACACCAGCGCAGTTCTCATGAACGCGCCTCATGTTTCCTCAGTATCGGTGACGCAGGACTTCAAAGACCGGGTAGACAACATGATGATAAGCCTGGACTATGTCGTAGCTCTGGTAGTCATCAGCGCCGGCGCGCTGGCTTTCATCGTGCTCTACAATTTGACAAATATAAATATCACCGAAAGAGTAAGGGAGATCGCCACCATCAAAGTCCTGGGATTTTATCCGCGGGAGACTTCAGCTTATGTGTTCAGGGAAAACATAGTGCTCACGGCCATATCAGCCATTGTCGGTCTTCCTCTCGGCACTGCGCTCCACGCTTTCGTAATGAGCCAGGTTAAGATAGATTTGATGTCTTTCGACATCCACATCGAACCTTTGAGCTATATACTGGGAGTCGCAGGCACTTTCGCCTTCGCCATGATAGTGAACCTTGTCATGTATTACAAAATCAACAAGATAAGCATGACGGAGTCACTGAAATCAATAGAATAGAACAAGTAAAATCCCGGCTTCCTCGCTGTCATCATAATGAGACGGTGAATCGGCCGGGTCTTTGTTTTATCTTCTTATTTTTGTTTTCTTGATTTTATCTTCTTATCTTCCGACAGGAACTACGCTTATCTCAGCTTCTACGTTGACCTCTCCCATTTCCTTGAAAGTCTTGAACCAGTATCTGCCCTCTCCTGCGGAAAGCCTCATGATCCTGAGAGTGTCTCCAAGAGGCGCTTCCTTGGCATAGTGTATCCTCATTCCGTCCACGCGGTGAGTACCTGCCAAAAGCTCCGGTACATGGTCGCAGAGCACGTCGGCGTAATAGGTGTTGTTCATGTGTTTATTGGAGTCCAGGTGACTGTAGAGGATGCGGAAGGTTCCTGCCTCTTCCAGAGCCGCGTCCTTAGGTATCTTGAATTTCTCGCTTATCAGTTCGCTGTAGGGACCCATATAGTAGTTGGAAAAATCAACTTCTTCAACTTTAAGTATCTTTCTCGAAGCTGAATCCACCAGTACCCACTGGCTGGAAATCTCGGCTACCGGCTTATCGCCCCTCTTCATCTGATACATTCTGAGGAAAGTCGCCCTGCTGCTCTCGCACGGCCAGGACGTGACTTCCACCTCTTCTCCCAAGTAAACCTCGTCGTATATCTTCATATCCAGTCTGCTCAGCATCAGCGCCTTGCCAGTCTTGAGAATATCCTCATACGATGGTTTCTGAGCTGCCATCTGGCGCCTGCCGCATTCCTGCAGCACCTGCAGCACTCCTGAAGGCTTGACTATCTGATTGCCGTCGCAGCAATATGTATCCAGCTCAATGTCGTAAAAATATCTCTTTTTCTCCATGTTAACCCCCTAATGTCAATCGTCTTTTTTCTTAAGTGTCTTTAAATATTCTTTTCTTTCCGGGGAAATCCTGTAACTTTCCACCGCTTTCTGGATAGATTTGTTCTGTATCCACTTGTCCAGAGTCTTAGCTTCAAAAAGCTTTATGGTCTCGTCGTACTGCTTGATGAGCGCGTAACTGTAATACCAGGCCACAGCCATGTTAATATAATACTCTTCTGATTTGATTTTAGCAAGTGTCTCCAGGTCTTCACGGCGAAATTCTTCTTCCAGGAAATATCCCAGCATGGTGACTATGGCAAATCTCACGCGGTAAACCTGGTCGCTTTCCAGCCACGGCATTATGCTTTTTCTGACCAGCGGCAAGTCTTTTTTAAATATTTTCGGAGGAAGCAAATCGCACGTAGCCCAGTTATCCACATAAGGCAGCAGCATGTCTATCATCTCTATGGCCTCCGCCGGAGACTTGGCTAAAAGTCCGATAAAAATCCCGTGGAGATTGTTTTCTTCATAATATTTGTGCGGCAGACGGCACATGAATTCCAGAACCGCATCTTTGTCCTCCCGGACCAGATCTTTGGCCAGCTTCCTCAGCTGCGGAGTTCTCACGCCTATCACCAGTTCTTTATCTATCCCCGGCATCAGCTTGCTGTGAAAATCCCTGTATTTCAAATCTTGCAGCTCCATAAGCCTTTTTACTATGTAATCCATATTATCCTCCTCATCATGTGAACCGGCGGAACCCGGCACAGGATATACCGGCGCCGGGCTTTTCGGTTATGACTTTGATCAATAGTTTTCTTCCTTGACCTGGAAGAAAGACTGCAGGTGTTCGCACACAGGGCATATCTGCGGCGCTTCCTTGCCGAAATGCAGATGTCCGCAGTTGCGGCACTCCCACATCACTTCTCCGTCCTTGCTGAATACCTTTCCGTTCTTAACATTGTCCAGCAGTTTCTGATATCTCTCTTCGTGGGATTTTTCCACAGCTCCCACCATTCTGAACTTGGCGGCCAGCTCCGTAAAGCCCTCTTCTTCAGCCTCTTTGGCAAACTGATCGTACATCACGGTCCATTCGTAATTCTCTCCGGCTACTCCGGCCAGGAGATTTGCAGGAGTATCTCCTATGCCTTCTAAGATTTTAAACCAAATTTCAGCGTGTTCTTTCTCGTTGTCTGCCGTCTTCTGAAAAAAGGCGGCTATCTGCTCGTATCCCTCGCGCTTTGCCACGCTGGCATAAAAAGTATATTTGTTGCGTGCCTGTGATTCTCCGCCAAAGGCCGCCATCAGATTGGCTTCCGTCTTTGAACCTTTTAATTCCATAATGGTCCTCCCTTACTAAATAATCTTTCTGCAGGTTATTTTTTCCCGTATTCAGGAAAAATATGCAGGGACGGCCGTGAAAAATATGCAGGGACGGCCGGAAAAATCGCCGCTAAATATCTATGTCAAGTTCCACCGGACAGTGGTCGGAGCCCATGACGGTACCGTGTACCCTGGCGTCAAGCAGCTTGTCCTTAAGCTTTTCCGATGCTATGAAATAGTCTATGCGCCAGCCGGCGTTCCTCTCGCGGGCCTTAAACCTGTAAGACCACCACGAATAGACTTCTTCAACATCAGGGTAGAAATATCTGAACGTATCTATAAATCCGGAGGCCAGGACATTTTCTATCTTTCCTCTCTCCTCGTCGGTGAAGCCCGCGTTTCTCCTGTTGGTCCTTGGATTTTTCAAATCTATCTCCAGCCTGGCCACGTTCAGGTCTCCCGCGTATATGACCGGCTTCTTTTCGTCTAATTTCTTGATATAGGCGAGGAAATCGTCCTCCCATTTCATCCTGTAATCCAGCCTCTTCAGCTCATCCTGAGAGTTGGGCGTATAGACGGTCACAAAATAAAAACCGTCAAATTCGAGAGTTATGACTCTTCCTTCCTTGTCGTGTTCTTCTATGCCTATGCCATAGGAAACGCTTAAGGCTTCTTTCTTTGAAAACACAGCCGTACCCGAATAGCCTTTCTTTTCGGCATAGTTCCAGTACTGATGATATCCCGGAAGCTCAAGCTCCAGCTGTCCCTCCTGCATCTTAGTCTCCTGCAGGCAAAAGATGTCTGCGCCTGCTTGATTGAAAAAGTCCATGAATCCCTTGCCCATTACAGCTCTCAGTCCGTTTACATTCCAAGAAATAAGTTTCATATTTTTCCCTCCGCTTTCATCATCTCTTCGCCCCAGTCGCTAAAACTCTCCAATATGGGCATCAGCCTATCGGCAAGGGCTGTCGATGAATATTCTACCCTTACCGGTACTTCCAGATACTCTTTTCTTTCTATCAGGCCCTTTTCCTCCAGCTCCCGCAGTGAAGAAGCGAGCACAGTGTTTGAAATGCCGTCCATCTTCTTTCTCAGCTCGTTGTACCGCAAAGTTCCTTTGTTGTTGAGCGTGCATATTATCTGCATCTTCCACTTGCCCCCTATTATGGACATGGCATAGTTCAAAGGGCATTTTTCAAGACAAGGGCAGTCGTAATGAGTTTGTATCATAGTAAGATTCTCCTTACTTAGTCACTATTTTTTGCGCTATTGCGCTGTCTGGCCAACAATAATATAATTATATCAGGTAATAAAAACGGAGTAAATATATTTTCAGGAGGCCATCTGGTGGATATCTATCTTCAAGGTCTGACCATGGGGCTGGCATACGTGGCTCCCATAGGTCTGCAAAATCTCTTTGTCATAAATACGGCTCTGACTCAGCCGAGGAAAAGAGTATACGCCACAGCACTGATAGTCATTTTTTTCGACGTTACATTGGGTCTGGCGTGCTTCTTCGGTATAGGCGCAGTAATGTCGGCCTCTGTGTGGCTTGAAATGATAATTCTCGCAGTCGGAAGCCTCATCGTTATCTGGATAGGCATCGGTCTGATCCGCTCAAAGGAGGAATCCCTCGAGGGCGGAAAGGACGTAAACGTCCCCATAATCAAAGTCATAACTACGGCATGCGTCGTCACCTGGTTCAACCCGCAGGCCCTCATCGACGGCAGCATGATGCTGGGAGCTTTCAAGGCAACCCTGCCTGAGGGCACGGACCTTTTCTTCGTCGGCGGCTTTGCCTCTGCCTCGGTGATCTGGTTCCTGACGATTTCCACGGTCATATCGCTGTTCAGCGCCAAATTTACGCCCAAGACGCTACGCGTGATAAACGTCGTATGCGGCGCGGTAGTCATCTTCTACGGCGCGAAGCTGCTCCGGAATTTCATCGGCCTGGTGATTGGCTGATCTCGCTGCGGCCGTCCCGGCGATTGGCATGCTGCAATTACTTAACGAAAAAGCCTGCGTTTCCTCTTAGCTTTGACGGAAACGCAGGCTTTTGGCCTACTAATATACTAACCGCAGAAAACAGTAAACATCAGATTGGCCGAAATGCCTGCGGTAAGACCTCCTATAGTGTGGCTCAATATGGCGTGCCCTGTGAGTTCACGAAAATTCAGGCTGTCCATCATGGCCATGTGAGTACTCAGATAGCCGCTCCAGCACATGCACATTGATGTGAACACCGCCACATCACCAGCGTCTGCCAGACCTTGCTGCAAGAGCTGCGGTATCAGGCCTATTGCAGCCCCGGCAGCACCCAGCGCAGTCACCGGCACAGCTATCGCTTCCGGCGACGAAAAGCCGAACAGCGCTTCAAGCACAAAATCCAATTTCTGAGCAGCCCACGGCAGAAAAGCCACTCCCTCTCCCGCAGCTCCTGTGTAAGTTCCGTCAGCAGACGGTCCGTTGGTCAGCATGAGCACTACGGAGCATATCACCAGCACTCCTGGAATGATAGAGATCCCCATATCTACGCCCTTTCTGCCGCCGGAGAGCATTGACTCTATGAAGCGATAGCCTGCGCTTCCCTTTCTTATGCGGCGCATCTTTTCAGGAAGCTCAGCATCCGCTTCTGTTTCGCTCACATCTTCGCTCTCATCAGCCGCGGCCTCAGTGCCATATAACCGCCGCGTCTTCACCAGCATCAGCCTGGTGCTCACTATGCTTCCGACTACAGCGCCAAGATTTCCAATGAGAACCGCCGCGATAAAATTGCCGCTTCCACTTCCTGTGACGGCTGAAAGACCTATCACGAAAGACGTTATGACTAACCCCATGCCGAAAGCTGTCCCGATATTAGTAAGAGCCGGCAGCTGATATTTCTTGAAATATCTCCTGAAATTCTGATCCGAGGCAAGGGCCAGAATCGCCGGATTGTCCGAAAGATAAGTCGCCATCACGCCTATCACCCCGGCTCCCGGAAGTCCGTAAAGAGGCCTCATCAAAGGCGACAGCAGCCGGTTTATGAGAGAAATCACGCCGAACTCAGAAAGCAGTCCCGAGATCGCACCTGCGATTACGGCTATGGCCATTATATAAAACACTGTATTCATCAGCAAGTCAAAGGCCGTATTCATGAGTGTGTTGAGCATATTTACCATGCCCATCCTGCTTCCTATAGCTCCGAAAGCTGCAATACAGGCGCCTAAAAATACGAACGCCTCAAGACTCACCTCCGGCTTATAACCGACTCCCGTTTCAACGTGAGACAGATTTTTCTCTCCGCTGCGAAAAAGCCTCTTTCCCGCACGGAATTTTCTTTCTCCTGTCATTTCAGCTGCTTTCATAAAACCTCTCCTTCTCCCGCGCAGAGAGGATGACGACGATATCTGGTAAAGCTCATATTCTTCGTCCAGGCCCGGTCTATGATCAGTTCACATTCTCTCATCACCTCGAATAAAGCCAAATCGGAAATATGGTGCGCATGAGCGTTGAGCTTCATGTAATCTCCAACGGCCGTCTCGTCGGCTACCTCCGTGGTCCAGTCCACGGCGGTGATTTCAGGATTTTTAACACCGTAGTTAGCAGGCCGCGGATGCTTGTCAGTATCAGTCCAGTAGAATACCACTTCGTTGAATCTCTCGAGCCTGAACAGGTCCGGGAACCATTTTTCAGCATATTTATAGAATCTGTCTTCAAATTCTCTGTTTAAACGGTAGATTTCCCCGTCGCAGTTGATGGCGTCGGAAACTTTCTGTCTTATGGCGTTTCCTATTTTCAGCATGTGCTCCTTTTCTCCGCTGAACCATATATATCCGTAGTAGAACGCCCTAGGTACCCAGAAGCTCTTGTACCACGGTGAAATATATCCGGAAAACGGCTGCACCAGCTCGTGGCCCTCAAAGCCGTGATTATCCGTCACTATGTCAAACAGATACTTGTTCCAAAGCTTGCCTAAAAGTCTAGCCTCTCCGTAAATGCTGTCAGGGTTGTTGAAATCCTTGCGGAACTCAAAGCCTGCGCTGTTGTAGCGCGCCGGATGGCACAGCCACTTAGGATGTTTTCTGTGCACATCGCAGTGGAGCTGGCCTCCGTCTATGTTGATAAAAGGCACTAAAACGACGTTTATGCGTTCCAAATCGCCTTTCATATCCGAAAGCAGCCTGTCGAGAAGCATGAACGTAGAATTAAGGCTGGAAGCTTCGTTGCCATGGTGTCTTGCCGTAAACAGCGCTGTTATCCTTTCAGAAGTCATCTTGGAGGCAGAATAGCAGACGCCTTCGTCGCGGCGGAAACATTCTATGCAGAAGATTTTCCTGCCTTTATACGTGGTCTCCGCCGGAATAATTTTAACTCCTGGCCTTCCGTCATAATATCCGAGAAGTTCAAGATACTGCTCGTAATCCACCACGTCGCCGGCCAGAATCTCATTCTTTTTCTCTTCATCAAGCGACGAGACCATCGTCTTTCTTTTCGGTATGGTGATTTCAGCCGTTCCGTCCCTGCAGACAAGAAAAAGCTTGAAGCAGCAGTCGGAAAACATCTCTATCACTCCGGTTTCTATCATCTCTCCCAGCGCTTTGGCCCGCGCCAACGCCCCTTCGCCTGAAACCACTGCCGTGACCTCGGCAGAACTGCTGTCGGCGCTGAAGCATATCGACTCTGCCGCAACCTTGACGCCGCACGCTTCACATATCTCAATTTGCTTGTCGTCAACTTGCAGCTGAGCGCCTGCGGCCAAATCGTCGTACAATATCACTTCGATTTCTGTTCTCTCGCCGCGCATGATTTCAGGTTCCGGCATTATCAGTCCGATATTGTCCAGCTCCTTTTCACATTCTCTCTCACCGTAGGTCTTGAACCAGTCGAGAATGTAGAAATATATGTCCTCCTGCATAGCTTCTGCCGTAGAAATCCTTTCTTCCCTGAATCCCAGGTCTCTGTCCACTTCGCTCATCCGGACATTGATCTGTAGCCTGTTGAAAAGAGGCTGCGCCGCTGCCAGGCCGTCTTTGCCGTAACGCTTTACCAGCCGCTGCTCAAGCTGAGGTATGGTCTCGTCCTCAAGTACGCGCCAAACCTTTTCTATGTCGGTTTCAACGCGCTGGTCGAGAACCGTTTTGCCGTTGACTTCGACTTTTATCCAGCCCGTAGTGACATGAGTCACGCCTATCTGCGGATATCTTTTTATATAAGGTTTCTCTATGTATTTGACGTCAAAGCTGTCCTCAAACAGGCTCTGACCGTCCTCAGCGAGAAATTCTATCCTGTAAGTATGCTCCAGACTATCGTCCCTGACAAATTCCACTTTTTCGCGGCTTATCCCTGCTTCCCTCTCGATTAGTTCGTCTGCCGGGAAGAATTCCTGCAACCACCTGGTGGGAATGTCGAAGAATTTCTGCGGATCATCCATGTGTTTGCCGTAGTTGGGCGCGGACTCGTCTTCAAATGTATCGTCGCCGCGTTCATTGAGCAGATAAGGAAATGTTATCTTTACAGAATCAAGCCGCTCATCGGCCTGAGCAGTCCACATAGGGAGCACCTTTTCCTCCAGCCACGAATAACCGGATTTGTACGCGCAGAAAATATCAGCCTCAGTCTCTGCGGCTCCGGCGGTTTTCAGCTGGTCCCTGATCATGCTTGCAAGGCTGCTGCGCATTTCCATATCTTCGCTTAGGCGGCCCTCCACCCTTACGTCATCTCCCGGCTTTACGAGAGGCAAGGCCTTGCTTCTGAAAAGTTCCATAAAATCGTCTCCCTCCCATGAAAGAGAAGACGCGCTTCTGAACACTTCCTTTCCGTCGTTGAAATTCCTTACTTCTGTCTTTCCTGTCTTCTCAGTCAGATACCTGGCCATGGCTTCCCTGTCCACCATGCCTCTGGCATATTCCCGCGTTATGAGGACATTCTGCGCGCTGCTGCCGCTGCCCGAGGCCTTGTCCCCGGCCTCTCCGCTGGCTGAGCCGTAAGCGGCTGCGAAGGCTGCCTGACCTGCTTCGTTCCTGCAGGCGATCATATCCTCCACGTCTTTTAAAATATCGCTCGCAAAAGGATCTCTCTCACATGAGGCGTAAGCATATACCTGTTCTTCCAGAGCTTTTCCCTTTCCGCAGAAAATTATATTGTCTCCCTCTTTTCTGACTTCGGCCTTTTCCGCTTCCCTCAGGTATATGCCGCCGCACCCTTCGGGAAGAGCTTTCACGCAGTAAGGATATACGGTCTCGTAGTTTTCCATCGCGATGCGCAAAGCGGCGGCCAGCAGCGCTTCAGCGCAATTCTCCGGTTGGCCGGGTTCGCCGCCCATCACGATTCTCATGCGGCGGTTCTGCTTATAATGGCTCTCAGCTCTGTTGAAAGAACTACGGTTGCCGTATATCAGCTCTCCACCTTTGTCCGCTGCGGCGCCAGTTTTATCCGCCGAAATACCGGCTGCATCCGCCAAAACACCGGCTGTGCTTTCCTCGGCCTCCCTTATCGTAAGACTGGCTGTATCTATAATCACCGACGTGAGCTTCCCGATGCCTGCCATGGCCTCAAGGCTTCCTCCCTTGCCGTCAAGGGGATACAGAACGGTCATGTACTCAGTACCCCGTCTCAGGTCCTCCAGCGACGAAGCCGCCAGCTCAACGCCGCCGCCTGCCAGCCTCAGCTGGCAGGCGCCTGTCTCCACCGAACTGTCAAGAGACAGGCGCAGAGCGTCCGCCGTGCGGGCGCTCGTCAGCGGCGGCTGGAAACCGGCTAATTCTACGCCCAGCCTGGCGGTCAGGTCGGCGTAAAGACTCAGCAGCTCTCTATCTGTATCGGGCGCAATGCATAGGGCGCCTTTTTTGTTTACAGGTAGTCCCGATGACTTGGTCAGAATACCTTCTTCAGAAAATATACAGCTCAGATTTTTTATCATTTCACTTTCCTCCCGGCTAAAACGCCGCACTATCTTTAAAAAACCCGCGCGTGGAGCAAGATATGCTCTTCCCGCGCGGGCAAGCTGTCAAAGGCAGTCTCTATATCATATGGCACGCTACGAAGTGGCCTCCTCCTACGTCGCGCAGCTCAGGAGCCTGCTCATGGCATATCTGCTTACACATACTGCAGCGGCCCGCGAATTTACAGCCCTTTCCTACATCTATAGGACTCGGTACGTCGCCCTGCAGAAGTATTCTCTTCTTTGCCCTCGTCACCTTAGGATCCGCGATAGGAATCGCCGAAAGGAGCGCCTGAGTGTACGGGTGGAGCTGATTCTTGTAGAGCTCGTCGCTTTCCGCAAGCTCGACCACAGCGCCCAGGTACATTACGGCCACACGATCGGATACGTGGCGCACTATGCCCAAATCGTGAGCTATGAACATATATGTCAGCTCTCTCTTTTCCTGCAGCTCGAGCAGGAGATTGATTATCTGGGCCTGTATGGAAACGTCGAGGGCTGAGATGGGCTCATCGCATACGATGAATTCAGGGTCTATGGCCAGAGCTCTGGCTATGCCTATCCTCTGCCGCTGTCCGCCGGAAAATTCATGCACGAATCTGCTGGCATGCTCTTTATTCAGGCCCACTGTTTCCAGAAGCTGATAAGTCCTGTCTTTCCTCTCCTTGGCGTCATACAGGTTATGTATCACCATTCCCTCGGCGATTATATCTCCCGCAGTCATTCTGGAATCCAGAGAGGCGTAAGGATCCTGAAATATCATCTGGGCTTTGCGGGTAAAGGCCAGGTATTCCTTGCGGCTCATATTGGTTATGTCTTCGCCGTCATATATTATCTGACCTGACGTCGCGGGTATGAGATGCATTACAGTTTTACCCGTAGTGGACTTGCCGCATCCCGATTCGCCTACGAAACCGAGAGTCTCTCCCTTTCTGACGAAGAAGCTGACATCGTCTACGGCGGTAAGCGTTCTGTGGTCTCCGACGTCAAAGCATTTCTTTAATTTCTTCACTTCCAGGAGCATCTTGTTGTCCATCTATTTCACCTCGCGTTTCGTTACAGGATTGGTTACGGCCGGAGCCATTTCGTGATGCAGGAAACATCTGGACACGTGTCCCTCGCTTATATCGTAAGCCGGAGGCTGGTAGCTGTGGCAAACGCTCATGGCGTATTTGCATCTGTGCTTGAAAGGACAGCCCTTTATCTCTGCGTGCAGATCAGGCGGAGTTCCCTTGATGCTTTCCAGTTTTTCCTTGTTTTTCTGTCCCTCCTTAGGTATGCTTCCGAGAAGTCCCCAGGTGTACGGGTGGGACGGGTTGTAGAAAATATCGTCGCAGCTGCCGCTTTCAACGATGTTTCCGGCGTACATTATCATGATCCTGTCCGCCATTTCGGCGACTATGCCCAGGTCGTGGGTTATGAGGATTATAGATGTGCCCAGCCTGCTCTGCAGATCTTTCATGAGTTCAAGAACCTGCGCCTGAATAGTTACGTCGAGAGCCGTCGTCGGCTCGTCGGCTATGAGCAGCTTAGGGTTGCAGGCCAGCGCGATTGCGATGGAAACACGCTGTCTCATTCCTCCTGAAAATTCATGGGGGTATTGACGCACGCGCTTCTCAGGCTCAGGTATGCCTACAGTCCTGAGCATCTCGATAGATTTTTCTATGGCCTCGCTTTTTTTCAGCTTCTGGTGCTTTATTATACTTTCAGCTATCTGCTTGCCAACCGTCATGGTAGGGTTCAGAGATGTAAGAGGGTCCTGCAATATCATTCCTATTTCGCTTCCTCTTATCTTGCACAGCTCTTTTTCGGTAAGCTCCAATATAAGGCGGCCGTTAAAATCTATCGTTCCTGTCTTATATCTTACGGTTTTGTCCGATGAAAGCCTCATTACGGACTGAGCCGTTACGCTTTTTCCGGATCCCGATTCTCCTACTATTGCCAGCGTCTCGCCTTTGTCTACTCTGAAACTGACGCCTCTGACTGCGCGCACTTCTCCGGCATAGGTATCGAAGGAAACTCTGAGATCATCAACTTTCAATAATGTTTCACTCATCTTTCTTCCCTCCTATTTTCTAAGCTTAGGATCGAGCGCATCGCGGAGCCCGTCTCCAAACAGCTGCATTGACAGCATCGTGATACTTATGAACAGAGCCGGTATTATCAGCTGGTACGGATAAGTCTTGATGACTGCCGCTCCTTCGTTGGCCAGCAGTCCCCAGCTGGTCAGCGGCGGCTGTAATCCTATACCGATGTAGCTGAGGTAAGCTTCCGTGAATATGGCGGTAGGTATGCTCATGGTGAGGGTAACTATGATGACGCCCAGCATGTTAGGTACCATGTGGCTGATGATTATCCTCATATTGGAGCCTCCCAGACCTTTGGCAGCCATGACGTAATCGCTCTCCTTGAGGGAAAGGGCCTGGCCTCTTACCAGTCTTGCCATCCTTATCCAGCCTGTCAGTGCGAAGGCTATGATTATAGGAGCCATGCCTGAGCCCATTATCATCATTATCAGTATGACGTATACCAACAGAGGTATGGAGTCCACGATATCGGACAATCTCATCAGGAACATATCCACTTTGCCTCCGAAGAAACCCGATATGCCTCCTATTATTATTCCCACGGTGCTTTGAACGAGAGCAGCGACGAAAGCTATGAACAGCGATACTCTGGCTCCCATCCACACGCGCGCCCACATATCTCTGCCCAGGTTGTCGGTACCGAACCAGTGCTCAGCTGACGGGCTCTGGTTCATGGCCGCATAGTCCAGCGTAGCATGACTGTAAGGAGATACCATAGGAGCGACTATAGCCAGTACCGCGAGCAGGATTATGAATATCATGCTGGCCATGGCTACCTTGTTCTTCTTGAGACGTCTCCAGGCGTCCTGCCAGTAGCTTATGCTCGGCGCATACATTTTTTCCGCCGCACTTTCGTCTCTTTCCGCAACCATCTCCATCACAAATTTCAAAACGTCTCTCAATCGAACGAGCGGATGCTCCTTTCGATAATACCGCAGGCGTCGAGCAGCTCTTCTTCGCTAATTATCAAAGGCGGCGCGAAACGGATGATATGGTCATGAGTCGGTTTGGCCAGCAGACCGTTGTCACGCATCCGCAGGCAGACATCCCACGCCTCACGACCGTTCTTGGGCCTTATCACCACGGCGTTGAGCAGCCCCTTTCCGCGCACCTCCGCTATCATGTCGGAACCGATGGAGCGCATTCTGTCGCGGAATATCCGCCCCATCGCTTCAGCATTCTCCGTAAGCCGCTCCTCGCGCACCACCTCCAGTGCAGCCATCGAAGCCCGACAGGCAACCGGATTGCCTCCGAAAGTGGAACCGTGTTCGCCGGGTTTGATGGTCAGCATGATTTCGTCGTCGGCCAGCACGGCGGAAATAGGCACGACACCGCCTCCCAGCGCCTTGCCGAGAATAAGTATATCGGGACGCACCCCTTCGTGGTCGCAGGCCAGCATCCGTCCCGTACGGCCGATTCCGGTCTGCACTTCGTCGGCCATGAAGAGTACATTATGCGCATGGCAAAGGTCGCAGGCCCTGCGTAGGTATCCCTCGTCGGGCACATACACCCCCGCCTCGCCCTGTATCGGCTCCACCAGGAAACCGGCTACGTCAGGGTCTTCCAGGGCCCGTTCGAGTGCCGGAATGTCGTTGTAGGGAATCTTTACGAAACCGGGCGTATAGGGCCCGTAATCCCGATAGGCCTCCGGGTCGGCAGACATGGAGACGATGGTGATGGTACGGCCGTGGAAATTGCCGTCGCACACGATTATCTTCGCCATGCCGTCCTTTATCCCCTTCTTCAGATAGGCCCACTTGCGGCACAGTTTGAGGGCCGTCTCGTCGGCCTCCGCACCGGTATTCATGGGCAGTACCTTGTCGTAACCGAAAAACCGCGTCACATACTCTTCCCACTGACCGAGCACGTCGTTGTGGAACGCCCGCGAAGTCAGGGCGAGTTTGCCCGCCTGTTCGCACACCGCACCCACGATTTTGTGATGGCAGTGCCCCTGATTCACTGCGGAATAGGCGGAGAGGAAGTCGAAATACTTCTTCCCGTCGGTATCCCATACGAAAATGCCCTTGCCGCGTTGCAGCACCACGGGCAGCGGATGGTAGTTGTGGGCGCCGTAACGGCTCTCCCGTTCGATATACTCCTGCTGTGTCATAAGATTGAAGCGTTTAAGTTTTTAGGATTTTATTTGGGTTCCGCCGGCGGCGCGGGAAGTCCCCGCTCCGCTGACATTCAAAGATACGGAATCCGGCGGCCGAATCCAACAGCCGATGCGTTTATTTCCCTCCTGCAGAGAGTCCGGCCCTTTGGCGTATTTTCGGCACGACAATTGCTGTTTTTCATATTTAATGCGCTCCGCAGCGTGTCGGTTCGGTACGGCTGCCGGTTATCCGGCCGAAATGCCGCCGTACCTGTTTTGGAGACGGGACAAAAACATGAAACGACGAACAATCCTCCCGGAGGTACCGGGAATCCCGAACGGTTCCGCACCCCTGTCGGAAACGTACAGGCCGAACGAAATATACCGAGTCACGCTGACCGGAATATTCGTGAACATCCTGCTGTCGGCAGGCAAACTCATCGCAGGAATCCTGGGACGCAGCGGCGCCATGCTTGCCGATGCCATCCATTCCATTTCGGACTTTGCCACCGACATCATCGTCCTGCTCTCCGTCAATACCACCCCCACGGCGACGAAAGAGGAGAAACCGCGCTACGAATACGGCAAACACGAAACGGTCGTGACGGTCCTCATCGGTCTGGCGCTGCTCGGCGTGGCCATCGTCATCTTCGTCGACAGCGCACACCGCATCAGCTCGATACTCTCCGGCACCGCATTCCAGCGGCCGGGCCTGATAGCCGTCGTTGCCGCTGCCGTCTCCATCGCAGCGAAGGAGTGGCTCTACCGGTACACCCTCCGAACGGGACGACGGGTAAAGAGCCGGGCCGTTATCGCCAACGCCTGGCATCACCGCAGCGACGCATTCTCCTCTATAGCCACCTTGCTCGGCATAGGCGCCGCCCGAGCCTTCGGAGGCAAATGGGTCATCATGGACCCGGTGGCGGCCATTGTGGTAGGCGCCCTCATCGTTAAAATCAGCATCGAACTCGTCATCCCCAATCTCGGCGACCTGCTCGAAAAACGGCTTCCTGCTTCCGAAGAACACCGTATCCTGGAGATGATATCGTCCATATCCGGCATTCAAGACCCCCACCGACTGCGTGCACGGAA